>Ga0307994_1000227_pt1 | contig 43951 bp, 43 predicted proteins | sample EllFjometagen261_FD_203171 | JGI IMG/M metagenome (GOLD analysis project Ga0307994, IMG submission 203171) | Marine microbial communities from Ellis Fjord, Antarctic Ocean - #261 | ecosystem: Environmental > Aquatic > Marine > Unclassified | place: Southern Ocean | collected 2014-11-02
TCTGAGCAGAGGCTACCAAGTCCATAGCTCCTCCCATACCTTTCACCATTTTACCTGGAATTTTCCAGTTTGCTATATCTCCTTTATCGTTTACCTCCATAGCACCTAGTACAGTAAGGTCTACCCTGCCACTGCGTATCATCGCAAAGCTAGTAGCACTATCAAAAAAGACAGAACCGGGTAAGGTAGTAACCGTCTGCTTACCTGCATTAATAAGGTCTGCATCTATTTCTTCTTCGGTAGGAAATGGGCCCATCCCGAGCAATCCATTCTCACTTTGTAAGGTTACATCTATATCGCTAGGCACAAAATTGGCTACCAATGTAGGTATCCCTATACCTAAGTTTACATAGTATCCATCTTTTAATTCTTTAGCTATTCGCTGGGCTATTTGTTCTTTAGTAAGCATTATCTTATAGTTCTTTGTTCGATTCGTTTTTCGTAATCTACGCCTTGAAAAATTCTATTTACAAATATACTAGGCGTATGAATAGAGTTAGGATCTAACTCTCCTGGCTGCACCAGTTCCTCTACTTCTGCTATGGTAATCTTTCCCGCCATAGCCATTAATGGATTAAAATTACGTGCAGTTGCCTTAAAAATAAGGTTGCCATCGGTATCTCCTTTCCAAGCTTTTACTATGGCATAGTCTGACTCAAAGGCCTTCTCCATTATATATTGTTTTCCATTAAACTCACGCACTTCTTTGCCTTCTGCTACCTCGGTACCATATCCTGCTGGAGTAAAAAAAGCAGGAATACCTGCACCTGCAGCTCTGCATCTTTCTGCGAGCGTGCCTTGCGGCAGTAGCTCTACTTCTAACTCTCCACTTAGCAACTGTCTTTCAAATTCTGCATTTTCTCCTACATACGAAGAAATCATCTTTTTGACCTGCTTACCTTGCAGCATAAGCCCGATACCGAAATCATCTACCCCCGCATTATTGCTTATACACGTTAGGTTTTTCACTCCAGACTTCACTAAGGCATTGATGCTATTTTCTGGAATACCACATAGGCCAAAACCTCCTAACATAAGAGTCATACCATCCGATATTCCTTTTATAGCCTCATTTGCATTTTTTACTACTTTGTTCATACAATCGTCTTGCGAAGTTAAAGATTCCCGGATTACGAAAAAGCTTTCTGAAAAAATATACATAACTGTGTAATAATTGAAAATCCTCGGCCTTAGGTACGCTATATATTTAGTAGATTTGTAAACAATCCAAATATATTAAAGGACATGCCTAAATTTACCAACCCGCTAATACTCCTCGCAATATTCATTTTCTTATCCAACTCTTCATACTGTCAGACTGGAGATGAATGGATAGTAGATGGACAAGAATATTACAAAATACCAATAGGTGAAGAGGGTATCTATAAAATAGAATTTTCCAATCTCTCTGCATTAGGCATAGCACTAGATAAAATAGACCCTCGAAATTTTCAGCTTTTTCGCAATGGAGAGGAACAGCACCTATATGTGCGTGGCGAACAAGATGGATCTTTTGATCAAGGAGATGTCATTGAGTTTTATGGTCAGAAAAATGACGGTACTTTAGAGTCTGCATTATACAAATCAGCATCAGATCAACCTCACAAAGACTACAGCATATTCACGGATACATCTTCATACTACCTCACATGGTCTGCCTCGCCTAGTTCTAAGAGATTCGCAGCTCTGTTCAATCAAACAATAACTACACTTAGTACTCAAGGCTATCTCATATATTTAGGAACTCCAAACATTATAGCCTATAAGGCTCGATGAATACAATAATGGTCAACAATATAAAAAACCTACTCCATACCATAGGCACCTTCCAGCTCGAAGAGCAACAAAAAGTAAAGCACACGGATATTTCTGAAAAAAGCCTGAATCAACTCGTAAGCTATGTAGATATAGAAAGTGAAAAAATGCTAGTAGAAGGATTGCTGAAGATAACCCCAACAGCAGGATTCCTTACTGAAGAAGAAACTACTACAATCAAAAACGATGATCTTTATTGGATTATAGACCCCATAGACGGAACTACTAACTTCCTATTTGGCCACACGAAGTTCTGTATATCCATTGCCTTATACGAGAATCAAAAGCCTGTATACGCTGCAGTGTACGTGCCTGCAGATGACGAACTATTCTCTGCTGATGCTACAGGTGCATATCTCAATGGCAAAAAATTTACTTGCTCCAATAGATCCCTTACAGACAGTCTACTAGCCACAGGATTCCCCTATTACAATTTTAATGAGATGGATGCCTACCTGAGTTTATTAAACAAACTTATGAAAACTACCAAAGGGCTCAGAAGAATGGGAAGTGCCGCCATTGACTTAGCCTATACGGCATATGGCAGATTCGATGCCTTTTTTGAGCTTAATCTAAGTCCGTGGGATGTAGCTGGCGGAGCCTATATAGTGCAGCAAGCCGGTGGTGTAGTTTCAGATTTTCAAGAAACAGAAAATTTTGTTTTTGGCACGTCTATAGTGGCCGGCAATACAGAAATACATGCTGAGCTGCTTCAGATGATAGCCGCCGAAGATTTCTAGTCTTCCTTTTCTATCACGTATACGTCTTCGTTGTCTTTTTTGAAATAATAGTGCTCTCTAGCATATCGCTCTAGCTTATCATCATCAGAAAAGAGGTCTTCTTTCTGTCGATTCATATCGTCTATTTCCATTTTTAGAAATTCCTCTTGAGCCTTTAGGTCCTTTAGCTCATTGTACTGCTTGTATATGAAAAGTGCTCTATTATCATCTACGAATAACATCCAAAAGCTGAATAAGCCCACAGTAAGTGCAAACTTGTATTGTGTTATGTATTTTAGTGGCTTGAGCATAGCTCAAAGGTAGAAAACTAGATGCTAAGAAAGGGACTGGTTACGCACACAGATGTAGTGCTTACCATACGGAGTGCTCACTACTCTCCCACTTATCTTGCAGGGTTAGCACCTTCTCTATCACTTCTCGTACAGCACCTTTACCTCCCGGTAGTTTAGCTATATAGTCCGCGGCTTCTTGTACTTCCCATGCTCCATCGCTAGGCGTTGCAGCTACTCCGCACATTCGCATTACAGCAAGATCTGGATAGTCATCTCCCATATACAAAGCATGGTCTAAGTCTAACTTATTTTTTACCACTAAGTCATTTAGTAATGCTCGCTTATCTGACACTGCGGTATGTACTTCTTTTATACCTAGACCTTTTAGTCTTTTTCTCACTCCCTCATTATTACCACCGCTTATTATGATGATAGTATAACCCTGTTTTACAGCAAACTGAAGTGCAAAACCATCTTTGATATTAAAATCTCTACGCATTTCACCCTCATTGGTAGCTAATACTGTACCTGTGGTAAGCACACCGTCTACATCAAAAATGAAGGTATCTATATCTACAAGTTTATCTAATATCATCCCGAATAAATTATTGGTTATCTCGCCACTCGTATACCCAGCTACTCTGTATCATCTCTAGATGACCCTCGTTAGACCCGTCTCTGGTTCCTTCAAAATTCTTTAAAGCTAGTACCCACTCTAGTAGGTCAGTGAATCGTATTCTATATATCTTACTTTCTGTAAAATCGTCACCAAATTTTTCGTACAAAGCCAGTGCTATATCCTCATAGTCTGACCAATTCATTGGTGGTTCAAAAAAATTCTTTATACTCATGGTTTAGTGTCCTATTATAGTACTTTGATCTGGTACGGTAACCTCTATATCTGCCGTCACTATGCACTGGCAGCCTAGTCTAGAGTTTATTCTCGGGTTTATGGCTCTATCTATGAAATCCTCTTCCTTATCAGATATTTCTGGCAAAGAATCCATCCCTTTATTTATGTACACTTGGCATGTACTACAAGCACATACTGCACCACAGTTATGGTTTAGTTGTATATCATTATCATGTGCAGCATCTAGTATACTATCGCCTTCTTGCACCTCTATGGTTACCTCTTTATTGGGTTCCGTTTCGAACCTAAATGTTACCTTGTGTTTACTCATTCCTTAATACGTTGCAAAGCTAATACTTATGGATTAGTAATAACCTGAGATTGATTATTATTTTGGATTCAGAACATCTTTTAAATAGTGAGTTTCGAGTGAAAGTGGTGAAGGAATAGCGAGCTATTCCAAGACAGTTTTAGGAAGAAAATGGCTGTTTAAATGTGTAATCAAACTGTTTTGTCCATAAAACCTCGTGATCATCGTTGTTTTATCTTGATATAGCTCGCTATATTTGCACTAAAACCTCTCGCCTCCAAGGTTGTATGAAAATCTGCATCTCAAAAGAATAGTCCAACTCAGGTTTATATGGCATGCTACAATACATATATCATAGGCAACCAATCCTGTAATCATTTCATCTAATAATCTAAATAACGGCTATTTTTATAGTGATGTACTATGAGTTAAACCGCGAATACGATACTTTTGTTTTTACAATCCATGAATTACAATAAAAGACTGCTTTATACATTTCTACCTCTTCTTGTCACTAGCATAAACCTATGCTCTGCACAAAGTCCGACTAGTCTAATAGCACAGCCCTATAACTCTATAGAGCTCACCAACCTCCGTGCAACCTTTGATACACTTAATCCTGTTCGGGAGGCTATGATTCCTGCTATGCGGGTATATCAAGAAGAATATCTGGCAGAAGGAATCTCGATGCAGTATAACAGAGATTTTGCTCTCATACGTATTGCCCTGTATGACAGTGGCTATACTTACAAAGCGTATAAGCATGAGCTACCCAAAAATACTACATGGGGTATGACTCTAGACCAAGTACAAAAACGTACAGGCTTACTAGACATAGATGAAGTAAATATCTACGTCCGCAGGTATGTTACAGAAGATGATGTTACCCATTTTTACTTTACAGATGGCAAACTAGACCATATTAAAATAACGGCTACTATAGTAAGTCTAGAGAATAACCTAGCTAATGTGGTGAAGTCTTCTGGAGCTCGCTTGCTACCAGATGGTAAAATCAGAGAAGGAAATGTAGTAGATGGTTTTGGTACTATGACGTGGGCAGATGGAGCGTCTATGTACAAAGGGCAGTGGTCTTACGGCTTGCCACATGGAGTAGGCCAATATGTAGATACTTTTGGCAATAAGTATGAAGGTGAGTTTAAACTTGGTTTTATCTGGGGAAAAGGAAAATTTTTCTCAGAAGCCTATAATTACTCGTACACAGGCCAATATGTAATGAGCAAAAAGCACGGCAAAGGTTTAATCATATATAATAATGGCATAGCCTATGACGGTGACTGGGTACAAGATATCATGCAAGGAACAGGCACGTATTACCTTGGCAAAAACTACTTCTATACTGGCCAAATGAGTAATAACTCATTTAACGGAGAAGGCACTTTGACCTCTAGAGATGGAGTAATAGCAGGCCCTTTCAAAGAGGGCAAGCCACACGGCGTATGCACGCAGACATCTGCAGATGCATCGCTAAAACTAATAGGCAACTTCACCAACGGAAAGAAAAACGGAACTTTTGAAATAGAAAGTAGTGGTGCCAAAAGAACCACACAATACCAAAATGACGTAGAAGTAGGTCTAATTAAGAAGTAGTTGTAAAGCACTACTAGATTTTTGCTCTAGTATAGTGGCTCTATCTCCTATTATTTTTCTAACCTCAGTATTCGTTTCATTGTAGTTGAAAATAGTAAGCAACGTATTCTCTGATTTCATCCCTACTACAAATCTTTCTTTTAAAAGAGCGGTAAGATGCTCTGCCTTTTTAGCATCCTCATTAAAACACGCCATAAAACTAATAGCCGAGTTCTGCATTAGATTCAGCTGTATGCCTGCAGTATTGATAGCATTGAATATTATTTCTAAGTTATCTTCTACTATAAAAGAGAAATCTTTGGATGCTATGGTAATAAGCGATTGATTCTCTTTTACAATGTAGCACTGAGTTTCATTCAAGGTACGACTATCGTTTTCTATCACTTCTGTACCCGGGGTATTCATATCTAAAAAGGATTTGACATACAGCGGTATTTTCTTATTCTTGAGTGGCTGAATAGTCTTAGGGTGAATTACCGAAGCACCATAATACGCTAGCTCTATAGCCTCATTGTAAGACAACTTAGGAATAAGCACCGCATTTTCGAACTTTCGTGGATCTGCATTCATAATACCCACCACATCTTTCCATATAGTTACAGACTCTGCATCTAGTGCATAGGCGAAAATAGCTGCAGTATAGTCAGAACCTTCTCTGCCTAGTGTCGTGTTTTTATGATTAAGACCTCTACCAATAAACCCTTGCGTTATTACAGTTTGTTTTTCTACTAGTGGCTTTAGGCTGCCATTTATAAGAGGTACACTCTCTTCCCATAGCACATTTGCGGCTCTATTCTTATTGGTAGTTATCACAAAGTTGCGAGCGTCTATCCATCTGTTCTTGTAGCCTATCTTATTCAGATAGGTACTTACTATTTTAGTGCTCAGAAGCTCACCAAAAGGCACTATCCTATCATACTCCGTATCATACGAAGAAGACTCGTCTCTCTTTTTTTCTATAATACATTCTAACTCTATGAGCAGATTATCTACCTCATAGTAGTCATACTCATCTATCAATAGCTCGTCAGTGATTTCGCAGTGAAAAGATTTCACCTCATCAAAAATCCGCTTCTTCGTATCATAATTATGAAAATAGGCATCTACCAGCTGCTCCATCTTATTGGTAATCTTACCCATAGCAGAAATTACCACCACTAAAGGACCGTCACCATGGGCATTTAGTACTTTTGAAACATTCTTAACTGCGTCTGCACTCTTTACACTTGCTCCACCAAACTTGAATACTCTCATTAAAGATTAAATTTGCTGCAAACTTATCCAATTATATAATAATGAGAATTAACCAAGTCATAAGTCTTAGTCAGTTTATCGCTGACCAACAGAGCAAGCACCCAGAAGCCACTGGAGACTTATCCAAGATTTTTAGAGATATAAAATTTGCTGCTAAAATAGTAAACCGAGATGTGCGTAAAGCCGGACTCGTAGATATACTAGGTGCACACGGTACTGTAAATGTGCAAGGTGAGGAAGTAAAAAAACTCGATATATTGGCTAATGAGGAATTCAAATCCTCGCTTACCCTAGGTGGCGACTGCTGTGCTATCATATCAGAAGAGGAGGAAGATATACACCACATAGAAACTACACTAAATCAAGACAGTAAGTACATCATAGCCATGGACCCGCTAGATGGCAGTAGTAATATAGATGTGAATGCCAGTATAGGAACCATATTCTCCGTATACCAACGCATAAGCCCCGTAGGCGGCCCAGTGACTATGGAAGACGTACTGCAAAAAGGCACAAACCAAGTAGCAGCAGGCTACATTATCTACGGAAGTAGTACTATGATGGTATTCACCACCGGACAAGGAGTCAATGCTTTCACACTAGATGCATCCATAGGCGATTTCTGCCTTAGTCATCCAGACATAAAGATACCCAAAGATGGGAAAATCTACTCTATAAATGATGGCAACTATGACCGTTTCGAAGAAGGAGTAAAACGCTATGTAGACTACTGCCGTAACTCTACGGACAAGGAAGCTTACAGTGCCAGATATATAGGAAGTATGGTATCCGATTTTCACCGTAACCTACTCAAGGGAGGTATCTTCATGTACCCAGCTAATACAGATGCTCCTAATGGTAAACTTCGCTTAATGTTCGAAAGTAACCCAATGGCATTTATCACTGAGCAAGCTGGCGGTAAGGCTACTACTGGCAAACAACGCATCCTAGATATAGAGCCTACAGAGATTCACCAACGCAACCCCGTTTTTATGGGTAGCCCAGATATGGTAGATAAGGTAGAGAATTTTATTAACGGATAGTATTGTTCATTCTTCCCTGCCCACCAACGGAGGGGACACTCAGAATGACAAGCGAAACTAATAATAAAGAAGTTCACTAATTTACTCCTGTACTTTTGTCAGCCAGAGTTTGGCGAGGCATGAGACGGGTCTCAATAGCTATAGGGACAAGGACGAACAAATTCTCAGACAATCTACTCACTTCTTCTTCATAATAATCTGACCTCAAAACCAAATATTTATCGAAATTAACCCTGTCCTAAGAATGGGAAGGCTACACTTGGAGAAGGAATAAACACGGGATTACGGAGCTTATTTCAAAGGACCTCACAGTAGACTCTTTAGATTTTAGAGTATGTCGGTGCCAGATGGTTGTGTAGATTCTATCATTCTGTTTCCAAAATCATATAGATGAGGTGTCTGTAGGATGGTCGGGATAATAGAATTTATTGAGTTTATTGAAATACTTTTGTACCGAACGGTCTGTTTGATTATATTTGCAATGTGAATATCAAACATGACAAAGAAAAAGTCATCAAAATCGGAGCTAAATTATTTTGCTCAAAGGGGTATTCTAATTTGGGTATAGATGAAATATGCAAAGCTACAGGTATGACAAAAGGTGCATTTTACAATGCATTTAAAAGCAAAGAACAATTTTTGCTTACTACCATGTCTACATACGGAGAAATGACCGTTAATCATTTAAGTGATCGACTAAATCATAACAAGAGCAAGGCTATTGATAGATTACTAAGCATGTATGAGAACATGTTCGATATACAACCGAACAAGAAGTACACTGGCTGTATGATTAACAATATGATGTCTGAACTTGGGAGTACCAATGAATCTATAAGTAAGGCTACAGCTAATGAATTCGATAAATTTTTAAGTGTTATAGAGCCTACAGTTGCTATAGCACAAAAAGATGGAGATATAATTGACACTGTAAGTTCCTCTGCAATAACGGAACTGCTACACTCTACTTTTTATGGTTCTTTAACCCGAGCCAAAAGCACAAGAGAACATAATCATGGGATACAGACCATGACTTTATTAATAAAAACTTTAAAACCTATAAAATTATGACCGTAATATCAAGAGAAATTGAGATTAATGCTTCAAAAGCAGATGTATGGAAAGCCATATCAAAATTCGGAGACATATGCCATGCTAGTCCTGGTGTACTAAAATCCCGTGTAACCTCTGAACAACAAGAAGGAGTAGGAGCAACACGACATTGTGATTTTTCTATGATGGGAGCATCTGTGGAAGAAAGAATATTGGAATGGAACGAAGGGGAATCTCTCAAAATAGATGTTTATCAATTTGAAAAGCTACCTGGAATCCAAACGATGAAAGCCCACTTTAAAGTAAAAGAAACCAATAGTGTAAAGACAGTATTAACTGCCACATTAGAGTATTCCATGAAAAACCCATTCTTTAACATAATGAATGTACTCATGATGAAAGGAATGAATACTAAAAATTGGGATGCTGTTTTAGCTGGACATAAAAAGTACATTGAAACTGGAGAAATAGTCACAGAAAAAACTGTTTTAGAATTAGATAAAGTGATTGCAGTAAATTAAAATCATAATGCAAAATTCTAAACTATATCAAGGGTACATATTAATCATAAAACAAATAAAATGACTGAAGACAAAGCAATCTTAGTAATAACTGCCATTATCAATAAGGAAAACATGGGAGATCTGCCAACTTATTTAGCTGCTGTAGGACCCATATTTGGGAAAAACGGGGGCGTTCCTGTTGGAAAATATAAAGCAACCAATCAATTAGCTGGAGAAGAAGGATCTGACATTGTATCCATAATGCAATTCCCAAATTCTGAAATAATTAAAACTATTGTCAATGGAGAAGACTTTAAAGCTTTAGCTGAATTACGAGCAAGAGTGTTTTCTAAATTGAATATGACGATTTGCGGTGAAATGTAAAAAACACCGAGCATATTAAAAACTAGATAGTCAAACATTTTAGATTAGACCAGATTTTCACCGACCTTTGTACTAAACAAACACACAATGAATATCGAAATAATACCATTCGTAGGCTTTGGCCAGATAAAATTTGGGATGACTCTAGAGCAAATAAAAGGCCTCTTAGGTGAACCTACCGAAAACGTAAAAGAAAAACACGACGACGGATCAGAAGATATTTCTATGCTGTACAGCGAGTTAGGCGTAGAGCTTAGTTTTATGTCAGAGGATGATTTCAAACTGGGGCTTATCTCTTGCTATGCCGCTACATATACACTAGATGGAGTAGCATTTAATGGAATGAGCGAAGAAGACTTTATAAAAGCAGCTAAGTTTGAAGATCTGACGCTAGACGAAGATCTTCCTGAGCTTAATGCCAAAGACTATACAGTAGATTCTGTAGGTTTGAGTATGTGGGTACAAGACGGTTTTGTAGATTCTATCACTATGTTTCCAAATCATATAGATGAGGAGACTGTAGAATGGCCAGAATAAAAGAATTTCTTAATTATAAATAAAAAAAGCATCCCGCAGAACGGGATGCTTTTTTTGTGCTTCAATTTTTAACTCTTCCACTAGTTACTTATCAATCTACCTCAGGTGACTAAACCTTCCTCTTAGAAAATCGACACTTCTAGCAACAAGTGGTGCCGTAGTTTGGCTAAATAACCACTCTGGATTAGGCAGACTAGGCTCGCTTCTTTTTACAAAATCTAGGTGAGAGTCTGTAAGAGCTCGTTCATCGCCTCTGTACGTTGCCCATTTCTCGGTCCAGCTGTACGTGCTCGGAAAAACCTGTCTGTGGTGTACAGCAGATGTATTGCCATCTAGGTGCTGTATCATAAGCTGTGCTCTACTATTGATGGTTTTACAATATTCTATATAGTCGGCAGTTACCGTGCCGTACACCTCTACTACTTCACCACTATCTGTGGTAGCCTCGCCCATATACACATCCTCTTTTTTGAGCTCATAAACATTCTTAGAAAAATCTACGCCGCCTATGTGAGCATCGTCCATTTCTATTTGTATAATATCATCTGGTGCTCCATCTAGCTCACCTGGCTCTACTACTCGCATAAATCTATAGCGAGTTCCTTTAAAATTATTTCGTACGGCATTGAAAACCTCATCTGTGTTATAGCTTCTAAAAAAGCGTGCACTATTGGCAAACTCTAGTACTACGTTTACAGTACCGGCATCTTGAGCATTGTCGAGCACTTTGGTACTCACTACTCCTGCTTTGAAACTATTGGCTTGTACAAAGTGATGATACGCCTGCCGAGCACGCTGCTTATTATCCAATGTTAGCAGTCTCTCACCTTCTAGCTTATGAGCCATAGCAGCCTCTTGCCTTACAGTAGCTAGTTCGTTTTGTACGTTAGTGAGCGTCACCAAGTTAGCATACAAAGGGTAGCGTCTAATAGCCGAGTTTAAATGAGCTATCATTTCATACTCACGCACCATTTTGTCGTACTTGAACATATCGTCCATATTATCATGAAAACGAACGACTTCCATATGCTCATTTACAGCTAGCGTATATGCTTGGCGAAGCACTTTCTCTGCTTTACTCAGTTGAGGCTTTTGCTGCAGACGATTTACTGCCTTGTATACAGCAGTATCATAATCTCCCTGCTCTAGTCGTTTTTTACCAGAACTACATGCTGCTAGGAGTAAACAGCTGATTGCGATTAAAATGTAATTTCTTTTCATGGTATTGATTTTTTTACTGGTTCAGTCTACCTATTTCATATACTGTACCTTTCTCAATTAAGAATTACAAATAGCTCGTTTTCAATATTTTAGGGTAAAGTAGACTTGATTATACTGTCTACTTAGCAGGACGATATACGTACAGTGAATTTTACTATATGACCAGAGTAGGATCTATGATTCTGCCAAAAACAAATGCGAATATGAAGGATACAGTGGAGCTCACCCATAGGGTTTGACTCCAAAGAAGAATGCGAAAAATGTGATTGTAAAGACTAATTAACCTTAGTCAGAACTTCCGCCGCCAGAGTTATTGTTTGGCTTTCGTCTGAAGTTTCGGCTATTGCCACCGCCACCATTACGGTTGCCGCTATTTCTGTTTTGGCCTCCGCCGCCTCTATTGTTATTTCCACCTCGGCCTTGCACACGCTTCTTGCCACCTTCCACAGGACCTTTAGTAGGCTCAAAACCTTCTATTACAGTACCTTCTAGTCGCATCCCAAGAACCTTTTCTATGCCTCGTACATATTCTTCTTCATCTGCACTTACTAGTGAGATAGCTTGTCCACTGGCACCTGCTCTACCTGTTCTACCTATACGGTGTACATAGTCTTCTGGCACGTTAGGCAATTCAAAATTGATAACATAAGGAAGCAATGGGATATCTAGACCTCTAGCTGCTATATCTGTAGCTACAAGTACGCTTACCTTCTTGTCTTTAAATTCAGAAAGTGCTTTCGTACGAGCGTTTTGAGATTTGTTTCCGTGAATAGCTGCGGCAGTTATCTTCGCCTTATTTAGCTTCTCAGTCAGTCTATTAGCTCCGTGCTTAGTTCTAGTAAACACAAGCACCTGATGCCAGTTTCCATCCCAAATCAATTTGGTAATTAGTTCTGTTTTACGCTTAGCATCTACTCTGTATACAAGCTGATCTACTAACTCTGCTGTAGTATTCTCTGGTGTAGCTTCTACCGTTACAGGATTAGTCAATATCCCATTGGCAAGTGTACGAATCTCACGAGAAAACGTAGCACTAAATAATAGATTCTGACGCTTTGCAGGCATCATACCCATTATCTTTTTGATGTCTCTTAAGAAACCCATGTCTAGCATTCTGTCTGCCTCATCTAACACCAAAAATTCTACATCTCTTAGAGATACAAAACCTTGATTTTGAAGATCCATTAATCTACCAGGGGTAGCCACTAGTATGTCTATACCGTTTCTTAATTTATTTACTTGCGAGCTTTGTTTTACACCACCAAAGATCACCATACTGCGTAAATCTATGTGCTTACTGTAGGTCTCTATATCTGCAAGCACCTGAGCAGCAAGTTCACGAGTAGGCGTGAGCACTAATGCTCTAATTACTCGTTTGCTTCTAGGTGGTTCCTTAGTAAGTAATTGTATCATCGGCATAGCAAAACCTGCGGTTTTACCTGTACCTGTTTGGGCAGATGCTAGTACATCTTTACCTTCTAATACTCTTGGAATTGCTTTTTCTTGAATTGGGCTAGGTGTTACGTATCCTAACTCTTCTACCGCTTTTAGTAAGGCATCGGAAAGGCCTAGTTCTTTAAATGTCATATATTCTGTTTGAAATGACAATCTTCTCTCGACCTCACTCCTCTTTATAATTTGGTGCAAAGGTAAACGGTATAGTATCTCCATAAGGATAGATTACGTAATATCTGCTAAGTAGCAGCTAATAATAGACAGTAGCTTGCATTTACTCTTTACTTTATCACACCAAAACCTTCTACCTAATAACAAAAACCCGAAGTGGTGAGCCTTTCCGTTTTAAAGGTATTAAGAAATCATTTTGGAATGCAACTTACATTTTCAGTCTTTCAATCTTTGCAACGACTATCTAATCTACAATTAGAAAATTAGCACACTACACTTCTTATTTATACCTTTACCCAATGAGCAAACACATGGACTCTCGTCGTCAATTTTTAAGAAACATATCCCTTTCTGCAGCAGCATTTACCTTTATGCCTTTCACTGCAAGGGCAAAAACACTAAGAAGTACTAAAAAAGAGGAGTGCGAAAAAACGACACTAGACTACTACGGCGAAGGACCGTTCTATACAGATAACCCTCCGACTCTCACCAATGGAAAACTAGCAAAAGAGTCAGAAACAGGAACTAAGATTAGAATAACGGGCAGAGTACAAAACCTAGACTGCTCCGAATTTATCCCTAATGCCATAGTAGACGTATGGCAAGCTAATGATGCCGGAGCATATGATAACGAGACCTACAACCTGAGAGGCAAGGTGCTCAGCAATGCTCAAGGATTTTACATGTTCGAAACTATACAACCCGGCAAATACCTGAATGGAAGCAAATACCGCCCATCGCACATTCATTTCAAAATAACACCACCCGACTATCCTACTATCACCACCCAACTCTATTTCGCAGGAGATTCAGATATAGAAGCAGACGCAGCAGCCAGTATCACAAGTGGCCAATACGATGCTACGCACCGCATTATAGCTCTATCAGATGATGGAAATGGCGTACTGGAAGGTACGTGGGATATAGCCGTAGACGGCAAAGGACTAATGGGTACAGGCGACTTGCACCTGGACAAGGGAATCATATACACCGCTAGTCCAAATCCATTTACCTCTAGTCTTCAGATAAACTACGGCGTGTTTAAAGCTGCGGAAGTGAGCTTACTCGTATTTGATATGCAAGGAAGAAAGGTAGCTATCTTAGAACAGCAAAAGCTTACTCCTGAAAAATATAATGCACAGTGGACTCCAGATGCAGATCTACCCAACGGACATTATTTCATTGCTCTCAAAATAAACGAGCTACAGGTGCATTACTTGAAAGTGCAGTTTGCTCGTGAGGCAAGCGGGTACTGAGAGTAAAAGGCGAATAAAAAATCACCTTATTAAGTTGACCGCTCCTCTTTATTCAATAGCTGGGATACCATTTTCATAGAGACTCCCTAGCTCCTACATACACCTCCAAAGGCTAAACTTTACAATTTATTAGGAAACCCCAATAAAATACGCTTACCTTTGTAAGTGAACATTCACTAACCTGTAAAAAACAATATTATGAACGGCAAAAACAACATCGCAATTGGTTTTCTAGTAATGGGCTTGTTTATGGCATACGGATTCCTACTTATCTACCTCAGGGATTTTGCTCCCAATGCCAAAGAATGGGCAGAGTCTTACAGTATAGGAAAACATTTTGAGTCTAGGCTGGCACACGTTCATGGCAACTTATTTGCTTTTCTCAATATCCTAATGGGCTACCTGCTACTACATTTCCAAGACAAAATAAAGAATACCAAGACTATATCTTGGCTTGCCCTTACTGGCTTACTTATGCCAATAGGCATACTTGCAGAACTCTATCTTGGAATGTCTCCTATACTAGTATTAATAGGTGCTATAGCGATGACAGCTTCTGTAGTGTGGATGGGAATATCCTTTTTGAATTTAAAAAATAATAGTAACTAAATGACTGAAACAATAACAGATAGACAATTTGAAATAATACAGGTCGCAGGTAAAATCTTGACTGAATCAGGTGTAAGTGGCTTGACCATCAAAAACCTGGCGAAGGAAATGGGTTTTTCGGAGGCTGCTATTTACAGGCATTTTGCTAGCAAAGAAAAAATAGTGATTGGTCTGTTGGCTTACTTAGCTAACAATATGGATGAGAGATATACTACCGCACTAGACAATAATCTAAATTCGGAAGAGAAGTTTATTATACTATTCCAAAATCAGTTTTCATTCTTCCATAAAAATCCTCACTTTGTAGGAGCTGTATTCTATGATGGGTTAATGGAAGTGAGTGAGCAAATAAATTTAAATATTCTCAAGATAATGAAGATGAAAATGAAACATCTAAAACCAATATTATTAGAAGGGCAAAAGACGAATGTTTTCACAAATGCTATCCCAGTTGAGGACCTCGCACATATAGTAATGGGTACTATGAGACTACAGATGTTCAAATGGAGAGGAGCAAACTTTCAATTTGATATTCAACAAAAAGGAGACGATATAATACAATCATTACTAACACTTATAAAAAAATAACAATGAAAAATTTAATACTGGCAACGATAATGTCTTTAGCACTATTCACAATGAGTTGCAATGATTCTAGCAGTCATAAAGACGTAGCAATAGAATTAAACAATGGTGAGAGGTGGGAAGTCAATGCGGAGATGACACCATTCATTTTGGAAGCAGAAAACATTTTGAATGAATACAGCGATAGTGACTACGAGAATTTGGCCGAGCAACTGGGAGACCAAAATAAACGCCTGATCAAAAGCTGCACAATGGACGGTAAAAGCCATGATGAATTGCATAAGTGGTTACATCCTCATATGCAACTCGTAAAAGCTCTAGATGATGCGAAAAATAAAGAGGAAGCCGCACTTATTATTTCAGATTTAAAAAAATCTTTTCAAACCTATAACACCTATTTCAGATGACCCTAAAAGAACTACATACTACAGAGAAAGGAGTATCTGCCAAGCCCTTTTTTAAAGGTATCGAAGGAACAGCTATGGCGTTACAAATAAAAAAAAAAGGCATACTAAAGGAGCATATAACAAAAGTTCCCACGATACTTACTTGTATACAAGGAGAAGTGATTTTCGAGAATGAAAAGAACCTAAAAAAGACACTTTCTCCTGGATCATATATAGAAATAGAACCTCTTGTAAAACACTGGATTACGGGAGTAAAAGACAGTCAGTTAATACTACTAAAGTAAATACAAAATAGTATGGCTAAAATAGGGATACTCGGGGCTGGGATAGCAGGACATACTGCAGCTTCGCATTTGAGAAGAAAGCTATCCAAGTAGCACGAGGTATTGACGGTTAATACCTGAACCAGAAAAAAAATGAACCAGAAAATTTCAAAATCGCAACGCAGAAAAATGTTTAATCCGATTATTCAGTTTTTCAAATACATTTACTTAAGCGTAAAAATAATGGGCATCGTGTCAGGTGGACACGGCGGAACAGATAAGATAAATAATTAATCATTGAAATAAAAAAATTTTATACATGAAGTTAGTAAACATTCACAAACTCACAATTGCTTTATCCCTTAGCTTATTGCTATGGACCACAAGCAATGCCCAGCAATGGACCTTACAGCAGTGTTTAGACACCGCTCAGGTGAACAATAAGAACCTGCAAATAGGACTGAACAATGAAACCCTAAGCCAAGATAAGCAGAAAGAGGTGCAAGCCAATCTACTACCGAAGCTAACCGCTAATGCAGATTATAAATATTTCACTAATCTGCCGTACCAACTTATGCCACTATCTACCTTTGATCCTACTGCACCAGAAGGAAAATTTAAGGAAACCCAATTTGGTGTGCCGCATAACATTAGTGCAAATCTACAACTGGCTATTCCCCTATATAATCCTCAGATATATGGTGGTATAAAAAAGTCGAAAATAGCTACGGAGATGACTACGCTTAAGTATGAGAAGAATAAGGAGCAAATCTATTTTGAGATATCTAATCTATACTATAATGCACAAATTCTAAAGGCTCAACTGGATTTTTTGGAAAGTAACTTAGCAAATGCAAATAGACTACTTAGCAACCTAAAATTGCTTCAAGAGCAACTACTCGCTACCGGAACAGATGTAGGAAAGGTAGAGCTGCAGGTGGCACAACTAAGCACCCAAAACACTACAATACAGAGCAAACTAGAACAGGTGCTTCGTGCTATGAAATTTGCGATAGGCATACCTACGGATAGAGCCTTCGAAGTAGAAACTTCGATAGTGGCTACAAATCAAAACGAATACACTGCTCTCCCATCTTTAGATTATCGCTTAATCACTATTCAGAACAAACTACTGAGTAGCGAACTAAAAACGTTGAATAACTCTCGATATCTGCCAAGTGTAAATCTTATGGGTAGTTATGGTACTTCTGGTTTTGGGTACGACAAAAAGCCAAACACATTTTTGAATTTTTACCCCATAGGCTTTGCTGGCTTACAAGTCTCCTACCCTATTTTTAATGGCACTGCTACGCTACACCGGGTACACCAAAAGAAAATAGAACTTCAGAACAATGAACTAAAATCAAGTCTGGTAGACGACCAAAATACGATGCAAATAGCCAATGCAAACGCTCAAAGAAACACTAGCTACCAAGCTATAGAAACATCAAATCAACAAATACAATTAGCTCAAAAAATATACAGCAACACTCTTTTACAACAAGAACAAGGAGTAGCTTCACTTACAGATGTGCTCTTGGCAGACAACGCATTGCGAGAAGCCCAACAAACAAATCTTTCAGTAATCATAGCCTATCTCAAAGCAGATTTGGAACTCAAAAAACTAACAGGAAACTTATAATCAATTAAAAATAAAACGATATGAATTGGAAAAAAATAATAGCAATACTAGCAGGTGTAGCACTTGTTGCAGCTTTTGTCTTTAAGCTTAAATCAAATAAAGAAATAGCAACAGAGAAAATATTTCACTACGATAAAGAGCAAGCTATACAAGTAGAAGCACAAACTTTAACTTTAGAAAAAATAGACAATGAACTAGTCTTCAATGGCAATTTTGACGCAAATAAAGAAACTAAAATCAGTGCAGAAACGCAAGGAAAAGTAAACCGTGTTTTTGTAGATGCAGGCGACTATGTACGACAAGGACAAACTCTTGTACAGCTAGACAACTCTCTTCTTAAACTACAACTAAAATCTGTAGATGTACAAATAGAAGGTTTAGAAATGGATGTAAACAGGTATACTATTTTGGCTCAATCTGAAGCAATTAAGGGAGTGCAATTAGAGAAGACAACACTCGGTTTACGAACTGCGAAAATCCAAAAATTAACACTGCAGGAGCAGATAAGTAAGACCACTATCAAAGCTCCATTTAGCGGGGTAGTAACCATGCAATTTACTGAAGTAGGAGCTTTTGCAGCACCTGGTGTTCCCTTACTTCAAATCACAGATATCGCTATTTTGAAATTCACTATTAGTGTATCAGAAAATGATTTGAGTCTATTCCAATTAGGTGACACCTATACTGTAACAGGAGATGTATATCCTAACCAACCACTTACGGGTAAAGCTACTATGATAGGCAGCAAAGCCAATATGGGCGGCAGCTACCCTATACAATTCACAGTGAACAACATAAAGGGTTCTAAAATAAAAGCGGGTATGTTTGGCGAAGTATCTCTTCAAAACAAAGCCGTTGGCAAAGGATTTCTTATTCCATCTTCGGCTATAATAGGGAGCTCTACTGACCCTCAAGTGTATTTGGTAAAAGAGGGGAAAGCACAATTACAGAGCGTTACTGTTTCTCAAAAGATTCAGAATAAATCTGTCATTATAAATGGCATTAATGAAGGGGATGTAGTGGTAACCAATGGCTTAATCAATCTATTCGAGGGGGCAAATGTTTCTTTCAATTAAAAATAAATTATGAATTTAACAGAAATCTCAATCAATCGTCCTTCCCTCATTATTGTGCTTTTTAGTGTGCTTACACTATTGGGCTTTATTGGCTATCAAAACCTGAGTTACGAATTAATGCCTGATTTTAATCAGCCAGTAATCGTAATAAAAACAGGATATCCAGGGGCAGAGCCAAATGAAGTAGAAACTTCCGTTTCTAGAAAAATAGAAGATGCTTTATCCAATTTGGAAGGAGTAGATTATTTGGTATCTAAATCATTACCGAATGCTTCCGTAATTATAGCCAACTTAAAATACGGAACCAATCTGGATAATGCGATGCAAGATGCCCAAAGGTATATTGACAATATTCGCAAGGATCTACCCGCAGACATATTGAGCCCGGAGATGAGTAAGGTGTCGCCAAATGACCTGCCCATAATGTCTATTAGTGCTACTAGCGATTTACCTTCTACGGAGTTTTATCAAAGGATGAAGGATGATTATCTGCCCCAAATACAACAACTAAAAGGAGTTGCAGAAATCACACTTTTGGGTGGAGAAGAAAGAGAAATACAAGTAAAAGTAGACCAGGATAAACTAAAGAGTTATAAAGTCTCTCTTTTTCAAGTAGTAGAATCCATAAACCGTTCTGGATTGGATTTGCCAGCAGGAAAAGTACAAACAAATCAAGAAAACAATACGGTACGATTAACAGGGAAATTTGCCACTATTGAGGATATTGGGAATGTCCAAATTGCAATGCCTATGCCGGGCAGTCCAGTATACGTAAAAAATGTAGCCAGTGTAATCGACGGAATCAAAGAAACCTCTTCTTACAGTAGATATAACGGGAAAGCAGGTATTGGGTTAATGCTCAAAAAACAAGGAGATGCCAATGCTGTAGATGTCTCTAGGCTAATTAGAGAAAAATTTGAATCCATAGAAGCACAAAACAAAAATGCAAACGTACAATTCATCATAGCAGATGATAGTACGGACAATACGATAGCCGCAGTTAACTCTGTGGTATTTGACTTAATACTGGCAGTATTGCTCGTTTCCTTGGTGATGTTATTGTTTCTACGAAGTTTCAGAAACTCTATAATTGTGTTAATCGCGATCCCTACTTCCTTAGTAACGGCCTTTGCAGCAATGTGGTTATTGGGTTATACCTTAAACTTGATGACTCTGCTTGCTATGTCCCTAATTATCGGGATATTGGTAGATGATGCCACTGTGGTACTAGAAAATATTCAAAAGCACTTAGATAAAGGGAAAGATAAAAAAATAGCCTCGATGGATGGTAGAATGGAGATTGGCTTTTCTGCACTTTCTATTACTCTGGTAGATGTTGTAGTGTTTTTACCTATACTTTTTCTACAAGTATTCGTAGCTGATATGCTGATGCAGTTCTCTGTGGTAGTGATCACTTCTACACTTACCAGTTTGTTGGTAGGTTTTACGCTGACCCCTTGGTTAGCTTCTCGTATCGGTAAAAAAGAAGATTTACAACCTACCAATTTCTTCAATCGATTCTTGCTTTGGTTCGAAAAACAACTAGACCATTTTACCAATTGGTATGGTAGAATATTAGAATGGGTGCTTTCGCATAAAATAATTTTTACAGGAATTGTATTATTACTTTTTGCGATGACAGCAGGTATTATGACGCAAGGAATTATAGGTAAAGAATTAATTTCTACTGGTGATCAAGGAAAATTTAAACTCGCACTAGAATATGATAAAACCACTGCGATACAGGAGAACAACCTGATCTCTACCAAAATAGAAAGCTATCTGATTTCTCAACCAGAGGTGGCTACTGTATTTAGCAATGTGGGTGGACCAAGCACAGGAATCGGAAGTTTGGGAGTGGGCTCAGTGAACAAAACAGAATTCACCATTCAACTAAAGGATAAAAAGGAACTAGACAACCTGCCTACGGAAGCATATATGATAAAACTTAGGGAAGAATTGAAAGTAAAATTCCCAAGTATCAACTATTCAATGGCAGCCTTAGGTCTTATTCCACGCTCAGCACCTATCGAAATCACCTTAAGTGGTAGTAACCTAGATATGGTTATGAAAAGCGGGAAAGACTTAAAAGCAATAGTTGAAAAAATACCTGGGGCAGATAATGTGCGACTCTCTGTAGAGGCCGGAAGTCCTGAGTATAAAGTAATTCCAGACAAAGATAGAATGCAAAGACTAGGACTGAACACGGCATATGTGGGAATGAATCTACGTACAGCATTTACGGGTAACGACGATGCAACTATGACCGAAAACGGAACGGAGTATCCGGTTAGGATTTGGCTCAATGAATTTGATAGACAAAATTACGAAGATGTAAAAAACCTCACGATAATAAACCCAATGGGAATGGCTATAGATGTTTCTCAATTTGCAACAGTGGAGCAAGATAACTCGCCTTCCTTGTTAGAACGGAAAGATCGTCAGCCAGCAGTGACGCTTACTGCAGATGCACTCGGAAGACCTTCGGGAACGGTAGCAGATGAAGTAGTTTCTTTTCTAAAAGAAAACCCATTGCAAGAAGGGATAGAGATGACTTGGGGAAGTGATATAAAAAGACAAAACGATAGTTTTGGAGCATTAGGATCGGTTTTAATTATTTCATTCTTACTGATATACCTAATTATGGTAGCACTCTACGATAGCTTTATCTATCCATTTGTAGTGCTATTCTCCATTCCTTTGGCAGCTATTGGAGCATTTTTTGCCCTTAATTTATCTATGAGTAATCTGAGCTTATTTGCCTTACTAGGTTTAATAATGCTGATGGGACTAGTAGTAAAAAACGCCATTCTGATTGTAGATTTCACCAACCAACTAAAAGAAGAAGGAAAGCACTTTAAAGAAGCATTACTGATAGCAGGGAAAGGAAGATTGCGACCTATTTTAATGACCACCTTGTCTATGGTAATAGGGATGCTCCCTATTGCTCTAGCTACAGGAACAGCAGCCGAATGGAAGAATGGTCTTGCTTGGGTAATTATTGGCGGACTCCTTTCATCCTTGATTCTAACCGTACTTTTAGTACCTATGATTTATTATCTGGTAGATGCAGCGAAAGAAAGATTAGCCAGCAAAAAACAATAAAATGAAAAAATCACTCATTCTTCTAATCGTATTTGCTTTTTCTCTGTCGCTTTATTCATTTATCAGACCAAAAGCAGATAGTCATTCGCTAACCATTGAGGTACGAGACTTACGCAATTCAATAGGAGTCGTTCAGTTCGCACTTTACAACAAAAACGGCTCTATTCCTGATGAATATTATGAGAATACCTACCAACTATTAAAAGGGAAAATCGTAAATGGTTCATCCACAATAACTTTTAAGAATGTTCCCCCAGGAAAATATGCTGTCAATATTTTGCACGATGAAAACAAGAATGGCAAAATTGATAAAGGTTTTATTTTCCCGATAGAGGGTATTGGCTTTTCAAATTTTCAGTCCATTGGTTTCGCCAACAGACCTAACTTTTCAAAAGCCAGTTTTGACCTAAAAGAAAGCAAAACGATTAAAGTGAAGGTGATCTATCTGTAAGAGTCTAGCACTTCATTTTGTATTAGTAGCTGAGGCAGCATACTGTCCTCTCTACACTAGCTCCTTTGCGTATTTTTATTTTATCGTATTTCACAAATAATATATATTTATTACTTGTTAATAATCGCATATTGACAATACTACTTCTATTTATTTACATATATGCGTGCCATAAAATAAATTATATTTAAATTCATACTATTCCCCTAAATTAAGGCAATACGCAAGCACGACTTCGTCATTCGATTATAAATCCCTGCGTTTTCTCTACACCTTTGAACTATCAAAATGAGAGAGAACATGAAGCTATGAAATAGCAGAAATGCTCCAAAAAGCCAGAACAGATAACACCTCTTGTTTTAAAACGTGCCTAAAAGAGACAGAAAAAAAACACTAGATACAGACTACGTGATGAATAGCCGAATAACCGTAAGAATAAAAGCCTATGTAGCACTAGGAGCAGGATACTTGCTCAAAAGTGGTAAGCTTAATATTCCTATCAATATATTCGCGATACCAAGCAAAGAAAACTTGAGCTACGGATTTCCTTTTGGATTCAATGTGAGAAAGCAATAAATAATCAAACACAACAAATTAACCATTAAAAAAACGCCCCTAATACGACCTTAAAATATATAACCAAAATATAATATGAAAGTACTAGTAACCGGACCAGATGGCGTCCTTGGATCTAACTTAGTAAGAGAATTACTTAGCAGAGATTATGAAGTTATTGCAATGTCCGAAAACGGGAAAAAGTCTCCGACAATCGACAATCTCAATATAACAAAAATCGGAGGCAATTTATTGAACTCTGAAGACGTAGAAGCAGCAGTCGACGGAGTTGATTATGTTATTCATTGTGCTGCAAGCACGGCGATGTGGCCATCTCGATCTGAAATAGTGAATAGAGTAAACATAGATGGAACTAAAACAGTTATTGACGCTTGTTTAAAACACAAAGTCAAAAGACTAATTTATATAGGAACTGCAAACTCATTTGGATCTGGGACTAAACTTAACCCGGGCACAGAAAAGAATGCATATGAGGGTGAAAGATACGGACTTGACTATATGGATTCTAAATATAAGGCACAGGTTCTTGTTCAAAAAGCAGTAATAGATGAAGGGCTAGATGCTGTAGTCATTAACCCCACTTTTATGATTGGACCTTATGATTCCAAACCGAGTTCGGGTCAAATCATACTAAGCGTTCATAAAGGTAAGGTCCCTGGTTATAGTCTAGGAGGCAAAAATTTTGTAGCCGTGAAAGACGTAGCATTTGCTATAGCAAATGCTTTGACTCAAGGCCGAAAAGGAGAATGCTATATCGTAAGCAATGAAAACCTCACATACAAAGAGGCATTTGACAAAATAGCAGTCACTATAGGTGGTAAAATGGTAAACAGAAAGTTCTCCTCTTTCACGACTAAAAGTTTTGGCAGGATAAACTCATTCTTTGCCAAAATATTTGGGTATTACCCACAGGTAACTACCGAGTTGGCAACACTAGCTAGCGAAGAGCACTACTACAGCGGAGAAAAAGCAAGGAAAGAATTAGGCCTACCTCAAACACCGATAGAAACCGCAATAGATGAGTGCTTTGAGTGGTTTAAAAATAATGGATATTTAAATTGAAAGCTGTGTTTTTAAATAAAGTTGCCATCATTACGGGTTCATCAGGAGGAATAGGAAAAGCTACAGCAGTAGGCTTAGCAGAGCAAGGTGCATCTATAGTCATCAACGGAAGAAACCAAGCGAAACTTGAACTTGTTAAAATCGAACTAGACCAAATGGGCTTTAATGTTTTGGCAGTAGCAGCAGACATCACTTCTTATGAAGAGTGCCAACGCTTAATGCAAGAAACCGTAAACCACTTCGGAAAAATTGACATTCTGGTAAATAATGCCAGCCTTACTATGAATGATTCTTTTGAAAACCTTCACCCTGATATTTTTAGTAAAGTTTTTATCAGTAATACTTTAGGCACAATAATGCCAACAAAAGCAGTTTTACCCTTTGTGAAATTGACTAAAGGAAGTGTGATGTTTATTTCTAGCTTGGCAGGCCTGCACGGTCTCCCCGCTGGCTCTGCTTATTGTGCAGGGAAAATGTCATTAACAGCATTCTGGCAATCTATGCGGATTGAATTACAAAGCACCGGCGTTCACTTTGGGATCTGCTATGTTAGCTTTACTCAGAATGATGAGAGCAAGCGAATGCTCTCATCTGACGGAAAATTAGTTCCGATAGAAAAAAGACCGAAAATCTTAAAACAAAGTCAGGAACAAGTCTCGTCCGCTATTATTAAAAGCATAAAAAAGCGAAGAGCAAAAGTGGTTCTATCTGTTTTTGGCAAAATAACAGAGAGGGTATTCAGATATTTCCCGAGATTAGTACTATTTATTATAGTTTCTTCCAGCAAGAAAAGATATTCGTAAAAGAAATAAATGCTAAATGTCCCGACACTAGGAACTCTTGGATACGGAATAAAACTTAGCAAAGCACAATAAAAGACACTTTGGTAATAAGGAATAGCCCTTAGGACCTAATGGTTATACCTAGCCACAATCGGCATACGTCTACCAAAGCCAAATGCTTTGTGACTGATACGTAGTGTAGGTGATGCTTGAAATCTTTTGTACTCATTGCGGTCTACCATTCGAATAATTTTACGAACCAGAGCTTCATCTAGTCCTTCTTCTTTCATGGCTACTATTTCTTTCCAACCCTTTCGCTCTTCGATATATAGATACAGTATTTTATCTAAAACAGCATACGGCGGAAGTGAATCACTATCTTTTTGGTCTGGGCGTAGCTCAGCACTTGGTTCTTTGCTTATAATCTCGTAGGGTATCACCTCTCCGTAGCGATTGATAAATCTAGCCAACTCATATACCTGCTCTTTGTACAGGTCACCTATCACAGATAAGCCGCCGCACATATCACCATAGAGTGTACTGTATCCTACAGCACTTTCGCTCTTGTTGCTGGTATTGAGTACCATATTGCCAAACTTATTGCTATATGCCATAAGCATAATACCACGAGCACGGGCTTGCAGGTTTTCTTCGGTCACATTGGGTTCTGTACCCGTAAATTCCTCAGCTAGCGTCTCATTAAAGCTATCAAATACATCTTTAATGGAAATGTTGCTGAATGGCGAGCCAAGGTTCTTAGCGAGCTTCTTAGCGTCATCTACAGATCCTGTGCTACTATATTTACTTGGCATGGTGATAGCTTTTACATTTTCTGCTCCTAGAGCTTCGGCTGCTAGGGCATGCACCACAGCACTATCTATACCTCCACTACTACCCAATACTGCATTTTTAAAACCAACTTTATTAAAATAGTCGCGGATGCCCATTACTAGGGCGTCATGTATCAAGCCTATATCGTAATCGTAGTATTCTTGGTGATTATCTTCATAGATCGTATCACTATCCCACTCTATGACTTTAAAATCTTCTTTATAAAACTTGCACTCCTCTGCTATCTCACCCATTCTATTGACAAACATAGATCCCCCATCAAAAAGAATATCTGTATTCCCTCCTACTTGATTCACATAAAATAAAGGAAGTCCGTAAGCCTTAGCATTAAGCTGCATACGGTTTCTACGTTTCTCCACGTGATTATAACTGTACGGCGAGCCACTCAGATTTATCATCACACTTGGCTTCTGCCCATAGAGCTCGTCCATAGGAGTCACTTTATAGAGTTTCTCATCGTCCAGGTTCCATAGGTCTTCGCATATAGTCACTGCTATTCGTTGGCCCATATACTCTACACATTCAAACACTTCATTGGGTTGAAAGTAGCGGTACTCATCAAAAATATCGTACGTAGGAAGTAGCGTTTTATCAATTCTACGAAGTAGCTTTTTATCTGCAAAAAAGAAGGCTGAGTTATATAATTTCTTCCCTTTTTGAAGTCCAGTCCATGCAGGACCACCTACGAGCACTGCTATCCCTTCAGTTGCTTCGCGGATAATTGCTAGTCCAGTTTCGCAGCGTTCTATAAAACTTGGGTAGTCTAGTAAATCCTTTGGAGGATAGCCACAGATGGCTAATTCCGAAAAAACAGCAATATCTGCTTCTGCATCCTTTGCTTTGGCTATCTCAGCTAGTATTTTGGCAGTATTTCCTTCTACATCACCTATTACATAGTTAAGTTGTACCAGAGCAATCTTCATGTATGTTTTCTTTTAAGTGGTTATTAAAATAGCACCCCAACAGAGAGAGCTACGTAATTATTCTTAGCAATAGCAGACTTGTCTTTCACAAACATATCTGTAAATGTATTAGCTATACGCAAGCCTCCTTGTAGTGAAGTACTTCCTGCCATTTTATACTCTACGCCACCACCTATTATCAATGGCAAACGGAATAAGAACACCTTATCATCAAAGTCATTTACAGTAAAAGCATCCCCTTCAGAATCATTTACTCGATAGCCTGTAGGATCCTCATCTGCTATTGCATTAGGTAGCCCTTTACTTACTATACTTGCTTTAGCATTCATTGCAAAGCCTGGAGAGAATCCGAACTGACCAAAATAAATCATATTACCAATCTCCTTAGTTCTAAATTTCATCGTAAGTGGTATATCCAAATACTGAATATTGTACTCATAGCGTAGTCCATTCATTGTATCACTAGGAACACTACTAAAAACAAGCGGGTCAGTAATGGTAAATTTGCTTTTAATGTTAGACAACATAATCTCGGCACTAATACCATAGTTTGGTCTAAAGTAATAATCTCCCATAATTCCATAACCGAACGCTACGGTAGTGCCATCATTCACTATATTCTTACTAGTGCCGCCTATCCAGCCAAAGTTAGAAGATCCTTTTAGTCCAAATCTAAACTCACCTTGTGCAAAAGATAGTTGAGTTATCAGCATACCGAAAACTAATATTGTAACGTTTTTCATATTAATAATTATTTAATTCTACTTATTGCAAAGGTTATGCCTAAAAAATTAATACTTCTACACAATATTTTAATATTCTGTTTTCTTGCAACGCTTACTAGTTGCAAGGACAATCTTCACGTCAAAAATCTATCTAACATAGAGCTAGATATGAGCGTAACTCGCTTTGAGCAAGCTCTTTTTGACTGTAAAAGCGTAGATGATGTAGCTCAACTTGCTACTAAATACCCAAAACTTTATACTACCTACACACGGTCTATTGTGGCACCCAATGTACAGACTCCCGATGGAAATGCTGAAGATGTGGCAGTAAACCTATACAAATACATTGCAGATAAAGATATGTATAGACTATACGAAAAAACACAGGAGGTTTTTGGCGATTTCGAAGAACAGCAACAGGGACTTAATAAACTAGCTAAATATATTCAAAACTATTTCCCCGCTGAAAAGATAGAAAACACGACTACCTTTATATCTACCCTACGTTATGGATCTGCCTACGATGCCATAGATAAACAGTTTTTAGTAGGGCTAGACTTATATTTAGGGAGCGACTTTGAGGTGTATTCTCTTATAGATCCGCAAAATTTTCCTGTATATCGAGTGAAGAAATTTGAGCCGTATAGAGTAGTACCCAACTGTGCTCAGACCTTTGCCAATTATATAGTAAAGGAGCATCCATCTTCTAACTTTATGGAACAGGCTATTTATGAGGGTAAAAAACTCTATCTAATGGACTTATTACTTCCAGAATATCACGATTCGCTCAAGATAAACTACCTGTCGGGGCAGCTAGAATGGGCACAGGAAAAAGAAGGCGATATGTGGACTTATCTGATAGAGAAGGAAATACTATTTAGCACAGATAAAAATGAGTACCAAAAACACTATTTCAACGATGCTCCATTTACTACTCCTTTTCAGAATGGTAGTAGCCCACGAGTAGGTGCTTGGTTTGGCTGGCAGATAGTGCGAGACTATATGGAGAAGAACCCAAGCCTAACTATCCAAGATCTAATAGCAGATAAAAACCACCAAGCCATATTTCAGAAAAGCGGGTATAGGCCGTAGAAGTTTATTAGTTGTTAGTGAATGATTCAACTACCATTTTTGAGTGGTGAAGAAGAATGACTGAGAACTTAGCCAAGCTCAAAATTGCCATTGCTAATTGAAAGTAATTTCATACTTAATCACCTAAAGAAATACTCCCCACCGGGCATTATCACTACTTCTGGCAATTCTTTATTCTTTTCAAAAAGGTCATAGCCCCGCTTCAGCTGACCCCAGAATTTAAGAAGGGATTCGTCTTTGTATTGCTTTTGGAGTAAGGTATAGTTTTCGTCGGTTAGTCGTGTAGGGAAAATCTGAATAGGAATATCTCCTTGCCCTCCATTTCTTGCCTCCACACAGAAAACATAGAGTTCCTTGATCCATTCATCCGTAATAGGAATACAGCCTACTGTGTTGCATCCTCCGTGGATGAAAATCATACCACCCGGACTGTCTTTATCTGCAAATACAGAATCACTCACATTGGGGTAATCTACCTTAAGAGACAAGAAATAGGCACTCTCATGATTGAACTTACTTAGGTTATAGTAGCCCTCGGGAATCTGTTTATCACCCTCTTTTCGTTTAGGACCAAGTAGGCCTACGTTTTCGCAAAACTTATAGGTGGTAATGAGTTGATAGGTAGAATCTTTCTTATTCTTAGCCCACACTTCCAGATCCTCTTCAAATTTGAATGCTCTAATGAACATATCGAATCCAAAGTGGCTTACCTCCTTGGCTTTCAACTTAGCAAACACATCTTCCCCTTTTTCTTGATAAGCTTGCAACACACGATAGTGCTCGAGTTGTAAATCTTTAAAACTAGGTTCTTCTTCTGATGAAAACGACATGAGTACGAGTATAATTAAACTGAGTAGTGCGATTCGCATATTCCGAGGCAAAGGTAAAATTATTCGAACTTGGCCCACCTAAAGCTGTACTTTTCTCCTGCTACAAAAAGTGCTATGAGATAGTTGCCAGTAGCAAGATCTTCTTGGCTAATAAGCAGCTCCTTTTCGAACGGTGCATTGTACATTTTTACCCCCATTATAGAATATATATGCAGTTCTGCTTTTGCTCTTTTCTGCAACTTTATATGCAGCGTATTGCTTGTTTGTTTTACTGTAAAACTGGGACTAGACAGATCGTCTAAGCTAGCATTGTTTTTAGCCAAATCTAGCAGATACAGCTTATTCCCAATAATAAACAATTCGTCTGAAATGAAAATTTTATCTGAAGAAGCACCAAATACAATGGCTTCCTTCTGTGAAAAACCTACGTCATAAGTAGCCCAAGATAAGCTCCCCAAAGGTGCAGAGTTAAAAGCCGGAGCCAAATGTACTTTGCCACTAGTAAGTAGCACCAGCGAATCATTTCGTATGTCTGCTCCAGTTATCCATCCAGTTTCCTTGCTCAAAGCAGCAAACTGAATACTATCTCTAAGTTGAGCTACATATTCTCCTGGCTCATCAGGCAGTACGTACATATAGCACCATCCATCGTACGGGCTTGTTCTATTCTTGGTAAACAGGTATATACTATCCTTATACCATACCATCGCTTCACAGTCAAAATAGAGTGCAGCAGCATCTGGAGGAAAAGCAGTTTGATTACTATATGAATATGAGATAGTATCTACAGTGATCTCATTGTTAGATATAGTCTCGGGATTCACCGTTATATATATCTTTAGGTTTTGGCGGTTATTACTATTATTTCCTATATCGCCTATATACAGATTCCCTTCTGTATCTTGAGCTAGGTCTTCCCAGTCCACATTAGATGCATTGAGCACAGTCACCGTACTATAGTCATTATTTGCGGTATCGTATCTGTGTAGTAATGGAGCATTTCCCCCATCATTTATAAAATAGAGGATGCTGTTGGGATAAAAGGCTAAACCCGAATTTTCCTTCAAAGCATCTGGCAAAGTCCTAAGTGTAGAAACCCGCTGAGCAGTAGCTGCGAACGAACCAACTAGCAAGAACACGATATATGCGATAAATCTACCCACTTTCGGTTTCAATATTACCTATTTTTGCCCGAAAGTGAGCGGAATATTATATATAGTACCTACACCTATTGGCAATCTGGCTGATATAACCTACCGAGCAGTAGAAATATTGGGCACTGTAGATGCGGTGCTGGCAGAAGATACTAGGCAGACTAAAAAGCTGCTAGACCATTACAATATTGAGAAAAAGTTAATTCCTTTTCATCAGCATAATGAGCATAAAAACTTACAAATGGTTATCTCAAAATTGCAAGCTGGAGAAAACTTTGCCGTATGCTCCGATGCAGGTATGCCGGGCATATCAGACCCTGGATATCTGCTTATAAGAGAAGCAATAGCCAATGACTTACAGGTAATTACATTGCCAGGAGCTGTGGCTGCCATAGTGGCTTTGGTTAATTCTGGATTGCCTTGTGACACATTTGTGTACGAAGGATTTTTACCCCATAAAAAAGGAAAGCAAACCAAGATTCTGAATTTACTAGAAGAGAAGCGAACTACCATTTTTTATGAAAGTCCGCATCGCATCGTAAAAACACTAGTTATGATAAAAGAGCTTTTGGGTGAAGAACGAAAAGTGTGCATCGGCAGAGAGCTAACTAAGAAATTTGAAGAGCACATACGAGGAACCGTTACTGAGGTGTTAGCCCATTTCGAATTGAAAGATCCTAAAGGAGAATTTGTGCTACTAGTAGGCGGATATGATTCAAAATAGAAAACTTAGGATAGCACTATACACCCTGCTGCCAGGGATACTCTTCTGGTTGGCTTGGCCTCCGAGAGATTTATTTTTCTTGAGTTTCATAGCCCTTGTCCCTTTACTGCTTTTAGAAAAAGAAACCAATGGCAAACGATTTGGAGGTTGGCTTATGTATGCCTCTCTCTTATTCTGGAACTTCACTATATCTTGGTGGGTTTTCTATGCTGAATACGATGAAGGCGGACTAATATCTGCACTTATAATTACTGGATTTATGATGGCAGCTAATGCTTGGCTCATGTATATTCCTTGGTGGGCCTATCGCAAGGCTCGTAAGATTTTTGGAGATGGAAAGGCTCTACTCGTTTTAGCTACCCTTTGGTTGTCGTATGAATATCTACATCTTAATTGGCAGATTACTTGGCCTTGGTTTACACTAGGCAATATCTTTGCGAAGCACAATTATGTAGTACAGTGGTACGAAATCACAGGAGCTTTGGGCGGCAGTGTATGGGTGCTTATGGCCAACATATATTTCTTCACAGCCCTACAAAAGGAAAAATGGACCAAGTGGATTAAGCCAGCACTTATCCTAGTAGTACCTATACTCATTTCGATTCCGTTTCTTGTTAGTCACACTCTAGATTATTCTTTAGATGCTGACAAACGATTTGACCAACTTGAGACACTTCTTGTACAGCCCAACATAAACCCGCACAAAAAATTTGAAGAAGGTTTAGAAGTAGCCAATCTTAAGAAGATGCTCACTATGGTAGAGTCTGAAGTGACCGCCAATACTCGCTATATCGTAATGCCAGAAACGGCTGTAGTAGAGTATGTAGACGAGGATAATCCAAAAAGATTTGAGAGCATCCGGTTACTACAAGCATTCACAAAAAGCCACCCACAAGTACATATAATAACTGGGGCATCTACCTATAATTGGTATGAAGCAGGTGAAGAAATGTCGCCTACTGCTAGAGAATCTAACGGCCAATATTACGAAAGTTACAACACCGCTATGGAGATAAATCCCAAGGGTGAGCTAGACTTATATCATAAAAACAAACTCGTGCCAGGAGCCGAAAAAATGCCGTACCCTGAAGTATCGAACTCCCTAAATTTCTTAGCACTAGACTTAGGAGGTATTTCTGGCAGTTTGGGTCGCGACTTAGAACCCAAGGTATTTGATGCAGGAGACAATCCAGATGTGGCTCCACTTATTTGCTATGAGAGTGTCTTCCCAGAATACGTAGCTAAGTTTACTAGAAAAGGAGCTGAAATATTACTTGTAATCACCAATGATGGATGGTGGCGAGATACAGACGGATATAAGCAGCATATGTACTATGCCTGCTTGCGGGCCATAGAAAATAGACGTGAAGTGCTGCGTAGTGCGAACACGGGTATCACCTGCAGAATAGATAAAGTAGGGAACATACAAGAACGAACAGAATGGTCGGAATCTACCGTACTCAAAGTATGGCCGAACAATTATGAAGAACTTACGTTTTATACTAAGTACGGAGATTATATTGGCAGATTGGGGAGTTTTATAGGCATCTTCTTTCTCATAGGAATGCTTGTAAAACGCATTACCACACCGAAAAAGGAATAGTAAAACACAACAAGCATTCACTGAGTAAATGGAAGTAAAAAACATAGGACTTACAGCATATTCTGAAGCCTTGCAAGTGCAGCAGCAAGTGCACGAGGAGGTTTTAGCAGAGGGAAATGACACCCTAATTCTATGCGAGCATCCAAACGTGTATACTTTTGGTAAAAGTGCCGACAGGAATAACCTAGTCGTAAGTCCTGAATTTCTGATAAAAATAGAAGCAGAAGTATACGAAACAGACCGTGGCGGAGACATCACATATCACGGGCCTGGCCAGTTGGTAGGCTACCCTATTATCAACCTCAGAAAACACGGAGTTGGAGTAAAGAAGTACGTAGCCACACTAGAACAAAGTATTATAAATGCTCTTGCTATATTTGAGATAATAGCATATCAAATAGAAGGACTTACCGGAATATGGGTGGGAGAAAAAGGAAGGGAAAGAAAGATAGGTGCAATAGGAATTCGGGTACGAAATGGAGTGAGTATGCACGGATTTGCTCTTAATGTAACCACCGATTTATCCTACTTTCAACACATCGTACCATGTGGCATTACAGATAAGGATGTCACCTCTATACACAAAGAAACAGGCAGCGGAACTGTTAAAGAATTTGCCGATGCCTTCCAAAATAGTTTTAAAACTGAATGGCAAAAATCTTTAGCTTTGTAATTATAAAAAACATAGAGAATGAACATAATAAAGAAGATAGTTCTGTGGATTATTGGCCTTACTATAACAGGTATCGTTCTAGTAATACTCTTTGCATTATTTGGCAACTATAGCTCAGGAGAGCGTGCAGGTCAAGTCATCAAAATGAGTAAGAAAGGATATGTATTTAAAACCAATGAGGGACAACTAAATACGGGAGAGATACAGCAAGGAATATGGAATTTCTCTGTAAAAAAATCTGAACCTGAGCTACTCGAAAAGCTACGCACTGCTATGAATAAGGGTAATCGTGTAACCCTACATTACGACGAAAAATATGTCCAGATCTTCTTTTTGGGTGACACGAAATACTTTGTGACTAAGGTAGAAGTACTAGGCAAATAGCATTGCATGTAGAACCTCCCTTCGGAGCCAAGTTCCTACAGTGACCAATCAACCTCATCATCCAAAAATTCATTTGCCTTACTAAAAGGCTTACTACCAAAGAATCCAGCTTTTCCTCCGGCATATACTTCAGCTGCTGGATGCGGAGCGGCAAGTACCAGATGTTTTGATTCATCTATCAAAGACTTTTTCTTTTGAGCGTATGCTCCCCAAAGTATAAAAACAACCTTATCTCGATGTTCTGAAATATGCTGAATAACTGCATCTGAGAATGTTTCCCATCCTTTTCCTTTATGTGCCGCAGGAGTCTTTTGCTCTACAGTTAAGATAGCATTGAGTAAAAACACCCCTTGCTGAGCCCAAGCAGTCAGCTCCCCATTATCGGGGATATCATGCCCTAGGTCAGCATTCAATTCTTTGAAAATATTACGAAGTGATGGTGGTATTCTATTCCCTTTTCGCACGGAGAAGCAAAGCCCGTGTGCTTGACCTTCTCCATGATATGGATCTTGACCTAGTATGACCACTTTCACCTTTTCTAGCGGAGTAAGCTTAAAAGCATTGAAAATTTCGTTTTCAGGCGGGTAGATTATAGCTCCTTCTTTTCTTCTTAGTTTCAGAAAGGCTTGTAGGTCTTTGTAGTAGGACTTCGATTCTTCCGCTTGAAGGAAAGATTGCCAAGAGGGCAATAAACAGTCATCCTGAGCGGAGTCGAAGGGTGAGCTGTTTATGGATTCATTTGCCACCTCGTTTTTTGAGTCTAAGCATGAAATGCGAACACCGTCATGTGTTGTATCCTCTTCGTGCACCCTTCGACTCCGCTCAGGATGACCAAGAGGACTCCGCTCAGGATGACCAAGAAGACTCCGCTCAGAGTTTGAATCAGATTCTAATTTATTTTTATAACTTGTTTGATTCTTGCACGCTGCAAGAACTTTCAGCTCATCCCATTCCCCTAAGATTAAAGCCTCTTTTTTCTTTCTACTCCAACCTTTTATCTGCTTTTCTAGTTCTTCTGCTTGTTGAAAATCTGTTAGTTGAAGATGCCAAAGCAAATCTACAGGCTTTCTATTACTGGTATAGCTACCCACATTATCCTCCGCATTATGTTCTAATAATCTTCTATCCACATCATTGGTCATCCCCGTATAGTAGGAATCATCAGAACATTTTACAATATAGACAAAGAAGAATTTCAAGGGTAATCAAACACAAGATAAGAAGTATCTATTTCCTGAATGGTAATATTTTTTAGTAACACAGATATCTGTTGATAGAGTATACTTCCATCATTCTCACTCAGCAACAACAAAGTAGCAATCGATTCAGAATACCAAATTTCATCTAGACTAAAAACTTTACTATTTCTTTCAGCTATGGCACTCTTAGTATTATTTAAACTAAGAGTTAGATGAACTTCACATCCTCTCAGAAATTGTTCCAAATATTCTATAGGCTCAGGAAAAGATTCAATTGCGTCTAGAAATATTATTAATTGAGATTTCACTAGAGCATCGGTGGATTCAAAATCACTTATCTGATCTATCTTTATCATATTATTTCAAAACATTACTTCGTCCACCCTTCGACTCCGCTCAGGATGACGAAGCCCCTCTTAGTTTCAACTCTGTATTATACGGGCTATTAGGCACTACATATGTCTTGTACATCCATACCGCAGAGCCAATAAATGCACCAATAAAAAGAAGCATTATTAGGAATTTAGTGTACTTGTTTTTCATTTGCTAGTAATCGAAATATAAACTTATATAATAAAAGAATAATTGAAAGACTTGGAATCGCGACTCTCTGCCGTTCAATTATTCTATCATTAAAATCTTAAGATTATTCCCCTACCTCTACAAAAGGATATTCTTTTGCAAAGCGAAGCATCTGCTCTACATATCCTTCTTCTTCTACTTTCAGATTTACAAATTTTCCTTTCTTATCAAAAGAAGGAACAAGCTTAGGCTGTACAAAACCACTATATGGTGCTAGCTCTAAACTCTCATATCTCTTAATCACCTCGGCATGCAATGCTTGATCTACTTTTACTCCATAATCTTCTACTAGAGCTTCAGCTGCTGCATAGTCTCCTTCAGATTTTATACGTTGTATTTCTTTTAGTAAGTCACCAAATATCACTCGTAACTCAGCATAATCATTTACAACAAAGTACGTTTTACCATCTACTACCTTTTTCTCAATCACATTGTTTTTCAAACCTTTTTCGTATGCCCAAGAAGCGTTAAGCTGGCGGTTACGCATATGGTCTTCTTCTATATTTTCTCCTACGTCAAGTCTTCTTAGCTGTAGCATCATACCATTCGCTATATAGCTATCGTACTCAGCCATCCCTACTTCTAAGCTTGGCATTAGCTCAAGGTCCACCAATTTAGTATCGTAGATATAATACAATGCTACTAGATCAGCTCTAGCCTCTTCTAATGTATTACTATAGTTCTTTAGCGTCTCTTTCGGAGTACCTATTCCTGGGTTTATCTTGCCAGAAGCGTGGCCTATTACTTCGTGCATAGCAGTATGCATTTTGCTAGAGAGTTTACCATGTTCCTTTATGCGATCTCTCACTTTCTCATCTAGGTAAAACTCTTTTAAAGAGCTACTGCCGCCTGCAGAGCTATACGCTTCTACGATATTCCCTAAACTAATAGACTTACTACCATGTGTGCTTCTGATCCAATTACTATTGGGCAAATTGACACCAATAGGCGTGGCAGGAGCAGCATCACCAGCTTCCATAGCTGCATTTATCACTCTATAGCTTACACCCACTACCTTTTCTTTTTTGTGCTCTTTTTGTATAGAGCTACTATCTTCAAAATATTGTGCATTTAGGCTCAATACTTCCATACGCTTAGATGCTTCTTTATCATTCACTTGAATTATAGCCTCGTAAGCACCTTTATATCCTATAGCATCACCATATACTTCTATAAAACCTAGAATGAAATCAATGTCACCTTCCGTACTACCTACCCATTTAATATTGGTTTTATCCCATTGCTTTAGATCACCTGTCTTAAAATATTCTATAAGCATACCGATGTGTTCTGCCTGAGCTTTATTCTCTGCTACTCCTTTGGCTTTTTCTAACCAAAAGATCACCTTGTCCATAGCACCACCATATAGACCGCCAGACTTATATACTAGGTCTACCAGTTTACCATCTTGCTTTACCAATCTAGAATTTAGTCCATATTCCACAGGAGTTTTGTCTCCTGCTGTGGCCATAGCAGCGTAGTGTGCTATTGCTTCTTCTTCTCCTACTCCTTCTCCGTAATAATTATTAGCCGAAAGAGCTACCTTATCTACTCCTTTATCTTTTACTACTTTTTTGGCATCTAGGTTAGGATCAAAAATGAGCATTATAAATCGTTCGGTAAATTGCTCTTTTGTCTCATCACCTTCTAAAGGTAAATTTATGTTTGGAGTCTCATTTACCATTTGTATCAAATACGAAGGATCAAATTCTGGAGTAAATTTTTTCTCTGCATAGTGATGGTGAATACCATTCGAAAACCAAAAGCGTTTCAAGTACTCTTCAAACTTTAAGAAGTCTGGAAACCGTCTATCACCTTCGTATGTGGTATAAATTTCTTCTAAGGTTCTTTTTATAAAAATATTGTGCTTGTAGTTTTGAGCGTATGTTATTTCTCTCCCGCTCAAAGCAGCTTGACTCAAGTAATAAACCAATTCTTTCTGCTTTGTAGTAAGATCGTTGATGCTGGATGCATCGTATTTTAAAATTTTAAGATCTGCGAATCTATTGACCTCCTCATTTCTTTGTATTTCTACTTCAAAACCTTTATTATTATTGGGAGTTTCATCTACTCCTTGCCCAAAACTTGGAATAAAATATAGTAAACTAAGTCCTAATATGATTGCTGTTTTTTTCATTGTGTTTTATTGAGCGGCTAAGTTATTAAAATAATTGTCTATGCTGCCTAGTTTAGGACGTGCGAAAGTCATAATTAGATGAAATGTCTTAAATATCTCTTAAATAGAAAACTTCTTTTTCAAGCCTTCCAAGTCCTCTACGACCTTATCATTGAGGGGAATACCGTGTACTTCTCTCTCTTTTTCTACTATGTATTCTTTTTCGCCGGGCACATATACTTCTTGGTCGGCATCTATTCTTTCAGCAGATTTAAAACTACGTATCCAATGGTCCATGCTCGCTTTGAACTCTGCTGCAGGTCTAAAACCCTCTATCTCCATAGCTCCTACTATATGGCCGAGTCCCTTGCCAGGCAAGTCTGGCAACATTGGAAGATAGGGTACAAATGGAGGCACCCATTTACCATAATTGGCACCAGAGAGCACTCCCGTAAGCACATCTACCAAGCTGCCGAGGGCATACCCCTTATGGCTACTAAGCTCTTCTAAACTACCTAAAGGCGTGAGCATGCCTCCATCTTTCAATTCGTCTACATTTTGACTTGATTTTCCGTTTTTATCTACCATCCATCCTTTAGGTATGATCTTTCCTTCTCGTCTGGCTATTTCTATTTTACCTCGAGCTACAGATGCGGTAGCTAAGTCTATAACTAAAGGCAACTCTTCTTCACTAGGAAAAGCATAGGCAATAGGATTAGTACCTAGCATAGCTTGCTTGCTGTGTGTAGGGGGAATAAAAGGAGTAGCATTGGTCATAGCCATTCCTATCATATCATGTGGCAAAGCCATCATGGCATGATATCCCGCTATACCAAAATGATTACTATTCTTAATAGCACCCCAACCACTACCGTACTCCGCAGCTCTATCTATGGCTATTTGCATAGCCCGAGGAGCTACTACTAGTCCTAGTCCACTATCTCCATCTATGGTAAAAGTAGATTTATGTTCACGTACTATTTTAATAGTAGGAGTCATATTAATACGACCAGCTTCCCATAGCCCAACGTACCCCACAAGTCTAGACACTCCGTGACTATCTATACCACGCACATCAGCACTTACTAGTACGTCAGCTGCTTGTTGAGCGTCCACATCAGAAGCACCCATCTTAATAAACAGATCGGCACTTAGTTTCAATAGTTCTTCTTTAGAAAACTTCTGCATTTGCAGGCAAAAATGAGGTTTTATATTGAGAGTGCATATCGCTTTTATGCACAAATGCTGAATTTAAAAGCACATTTATTACACATAATCATTTAACTTTTTAAGCTCATTTACAATCACTTAGCATAAAAATAAAAGAAATTGAAGTTTTTTTTACCAATGTATGCAACATATTTGCAAGGCAACGAGTCTCTCTTTTGAACCAAAACAAAAATAGTACTAACGACAACCAATTGAATGAACACGATCTTATTAAAGGATGTATTAGGAATGATGTGTATTGTCAGCAGCTTTTATATGAAAAATATTCGCCAAAAATGATGGGTGTAAGTCTTAGATATTGCAATAGTAAAATGGAGGCAGAAGATGTGCTCCAAGATGCATTCATAAAAATATTTGATAAAATAAAGACTTTTAAAGGGAAAGGTTCTTTTGAAGGATGGATACGAAAGGTAGTAGTATTTACGGCCCTTAAGAGTAACGATAAACGTGTAAATAAATTTGAACCTGGCGACATAGATAATGTACAGGAACCTTCATTAGACTCTAAAGCAGTAAGCAACATGGAGACGGCTTATCTGATGAATATATTACAAGGATTACCCGTTGGATACAAAACAGTATTCAACTTATATGCTATAGAAGGCTATAGTCATAAAGAAATAGGCAAAATGCTAGGAGTGACAGATGTTACATCTAGAACACAATACAGCAGAGCCAAACAATACTTATTAAAAACACTTGCCAAACACGGCATCAAGAGAATATGAGCAACGAGATAGAAAATATCTTCAAACAGAAATTCGAAAACTTAGAATCGGCACCTAGTGCTGGTTTGTTTGATAGAATACAAGCTGCAAGAGCTAGAAAGAAACGCATAGCAATTTGGATGTGGAGTAGTGCTGCTATACTCCTCTTTAGTCTAGGGTTAGGATATGCCGTATTATCTACTTCTTCAGAAAACAAGCTAGCAGAAGATAGTACTATAGAAAAAGAGCAAAAAACTGATCTTATTACTAGTGAAGAGCAAATATTTCCAATAATAGAGAATGATAAATTTCAACCTTTAGACAATGAGAATATGGATCCTAAACAGGACGTACAATCGTCTAAAAATACTAAAAGGAAATCTATAGATGGAGCGAACATTCTTGTTTCTCAAAAAGAAACGAAAAGAACATCGTCTATTGATGACACTGTATTGCCACAAGCTGAAAACCGTACGGTAAATGAAGAATTAGCAAAACTCTACCAAAAAATACACGATGCTAACAAAAATGCGGATCCTAAAAAAGCCAAAGTCTTTACTCGAAATGGAGAATCTGAAGTAGACTTGAGTTCTATAAACTTAGAAAGCCTTACAAAACGAGAGATACCAGTAGTTAAAGCTCCTATAACAAACGTAGACTCGACTACTGTAGCTCAAACAACTACACCAAAGGGTCCTCTACCTATTCATAAGCTCGTAAAACTATCTAGATGGGGAATAGAAGCTAGTGCAGCTGGCGGCTTAGGAAGCAGGATACTTAGTGGCCCTGCCGACTATGTAGCTATGCGAAATACTACCGAGTCTGTAAAATTCTCTATCGCTTATAACTTAAACGTACTGTATCGCATTAATACCAAGTGGAGTGCCCAAACAGGAGTATCTTTAGTAAATAGAAGAGAAAACCTAAGCTACACTACTGCAGACCAAATGACATACACGCAGCGTGAAGAAATAAGAACTGAGACCATCATTCACCCTGTATTAGGTGAAATAGAAAGAGAATATACTGTTACTGTAACAGACAGTTCTGTGCAAAAAGGAAATCAAACAAAGCAAACCAATACCTATCTATCCGCTTCTATACCGCTGGTACTAGAAAGAGGTCTATATGAAGGTAAAAAATGGTCTTTAATGACTAAGATCGGAGTACTTGCAGGAATATACAGTACTGCAAATGGGCAAATAGTTACTGGAGAAGGACAGTCAGAAGACTTACAACCTATTCCTACCAAATCTGCTGGTTTCCACTCTTTTACATACGGCATAGGTGCAGCATATAAATGCACAGATCGTATATCGCTTATCGTGTATCCTCAAGCTTTTATTGGACTAAACTCTGCATTGAAAACAAAAGAGGACGTATCCCAAAAAGAACTTGGCTTCTATACTCATATTGGACTTAGAATACAGCTGTAATTGAAAAAAATAACAGTCATATTTCTATCTCTCTTATGGGCAATAAGCCTAAGTGCACAAACAGCCTATAGTACACTAGGTGCTGAGCACGAAGTAAGAATTAATTCTAACGGATCCATAGGCATAGACCTTCAGTCACTTACCCCTGCTTCTTTCTATAATAAAGATAGTACTAAACCATTATTGGCCCAAGCAGGTCTTTGGCTAGTTGCCGAAGATGAAAACGGACAATATCATACAGCTGTACAGTACCTATCGGGCAAAGATTCTTTTGATTTTTGGCCAGGGCCAATAGATACACTTACTGGCCAAACTGGCGACATTGCAGATTGGGATGCTACTTGGTATGTATCTAATGAGATCATCACTTCCCACAAACAAAATTTCGAGAAACCAGGCTATAGTATCCCCGATGAGATAGCCAACTGGCCAGCACAAGGAAATGGAGGATTCGCTAATTATCTTGCTCCATTTGTAGATGCAAATTTGAATAAAACGTACGATCCAGAAAACGGAGATTATCCAGCTATAAAAGGTGCAGAATCTATTTACTGTATCTTTAATGATTTGGCAGATGAACATACTGCTTCTTTTGGCCAAGAGATCGGTATAGAAATACAACTGATGGTTTACAAGCCTACAGGGGCTTCTACCTTATTTCTAGAATATTTCATAATAAACAGGAGGCCTACAGCCTATAAAAATATCCAAGTTGGATTCTTTATATCTGGAGGATGCGGAAATCCAGATGACAATTTTGCTGGCACTTTACAAACCTTTCCTCAAAGTATTTTTTTATTCAACGGCTTAGATACAGACCAAGGATACTTTGGCAATAACACGCCGTATGTTGTTGCTACATTTTTAAACGAAAATCTAAAAAACTCAATTGCTTTTACAGATTCAGAATCAAAAAACGGTCAACCTAAAATAAACCCGGACTACATCAACTATGGACTAAATACTTGGAGAGATGGAACCAACATAACTTGGGGAGGAGATGGAACACAAGGGAACACAGGATCGGATTTTATCTTTGCTCAAAGCGACCTAACAGAGGGCATATTCTGGTCCGAAGATAATGAAACAAATGCTCCTGGAAGACGAACTATAATAGGGAAAAGTATACGAGACAACTTCAATCAAAATGATTTCATAAAGTTTGATATAGCTTTAGATGTAGGATTACTAAGTGACAGAAAAAAGTATCTAGACTCGATAACAATAAAATCAGCAAGAAACTTGTCATATTACAACAGTACTTCTAGCATACCTACAGCCGATATAAATAATACCTTTAGCATATACCCAAACCCTACGTCAGGACCGCTATTTATGCATAGCAACCAAGTAATTGAAAAAATTATCATTACTGACAGTCAAGGAGTTAGAGTTTATTTTAGAGAAAATATTAAAAACACAAGATGGCAATGCAACGTTTCTTTATTGCCAGGTATCTATACTATACAACTAATTACTAAATCTAATGTGCAATCTAAAAAATTATGTATTACACTATGAAACCCATTAAAATGATTGGAAAAAATTTGAATTTTACCTATCTTGCCGCGTCTTACAAGAACAATATGCTAAAAAACAGTAATAATATGTTTAAACTATTAAAAAAGAGCGTTTTAACGTTCATTTTGATTTTGCCGTTTTTGTTTTCTTCTCAGAAAGCAGAAGCAACCCACGTAATGGGTGCAGATATCACGTACAAATGTGTCGATTCTCTGAAATTTGAATTCACAATCACCTACTATAGGTGGTGTGCTGGGGTAGGTTTCTCCTCTCCTCAGACATGGATAGAATGTTCTAGTGGTGGTAGCTCCAGATCTGTTTCTCCCACATTTGTAAGTATTAAAGAAATTACACCTGTATGTGCTACAGCAAGTGGAGAATGTGTTCCTGCTAACACCAGAATAAATGGTGCTGAAGGTATCGAACAACATACCTACAAAGTAACCATTGATTTCAAAAATGCACCTTATTCTAGTATGGTCAGTTGTGGTAAGGTAAGACTACGGACAGGCCAATGCTGTAGAAATAGTAATATTAATACTGGAGCAGCCAACGCACGCTTTTTTACTTTTGCTGAGATAGATTTAGCTCAGTCGCACTGTAATAGCTCTCCCGCTCTTACTTCTGAGCCAATTGCTATTTTATGTTGTAACCAACCTTTCTTCTTTAATAATGGGGCACTAGATACCACAGACTTTGACTCACTCTCTTATGCTTGGGCTCACCCAAAAGGAACTGGTCTTGGTAACATTGGTTATTCTGGTACTAACTATGCTTACAATCACCCATTCCAACCATTTTACCCTGGAAGCACAGGACCTCCTTTAGCTATTCCAAATGCTAATCCTCCAGTAGGTATCTATTTAGATCCAATTACTGGTGATATTATTCTTACCCCTACTCGATGTGACGAAATCACAGTAGCCGTAATACAGGTGAATGAATGGCGTAAAGATTCTACCGGAACACCTCGAATTGTGGGTAGTACACGTCGAGACATGCAGTTTATTACAAAAACTTGTCCAGATAATAATCCTCCGATAGTAAATGGTCCTTACTCATACAATGTTTGTGAGGGAAGTCAGATTTGCTTTAATGTAACTACTAGTGATCCTGTTTTTACACCACCACCGCCTGCCTCGGCTCCTGACCCAGATACTGTTACCA
>Ga0307994_1000228_pt1 | contig 43530 bp, 38 predicted proteins | sample EllFjometagen261_FD_203171 | JGI IMG/M metagenome (GOLD analysis project Ga0307994, IMG submission 203171) | Marine microbial communities from Ellis Fjord, Antarctic Ocean - #261 | ecosystem: Environmental > Aquatic > Marine > Unclassified | place: Southern Ocean | collected 2014-11-02
AAGTAACGAGGAACTTATATTCTAGTACATATCAGTAGATGGACCGCCGAATGCTGGGAAACTAGCACGTTCGGTGCGGAGCAGGGGAAAAGCCGGAGATAACTTCAAACGCTTACCTATTGCTAACTTAATGGAACAAGGAGTTCATAAAAATCAAAAAAACCGGATCCATTTGGATCAGGGTTTTTTTACTGTTAAATACAGTGTTATTTCTGGTGCTAATTAGGGTGTGATTTAAAGTTTTCTCTCTTTAAACAGAACCCCTTAGTAATTATTTTCCGGTGTTGAACATCCAAGTAAGATATCAACAGTATTAATATATCTGAATCATCCAAGTAAGATATCAACAGTATTAATATATCTGAATATGGTAGGTTTAAACCTAAAAATAATTAAGTTGGATAAAGGGAATAATTAATTTATTCGAAATATAATTTTTAGATGGAAAATTTCTTAAGTTGTGTTGGTTTATAGAAAAATCAAAAGGCTTCTAAGTATAAGAAGCTAACATCTGAAAAATTAAAAATAACTGGCAGTGTGCTCATTCATTTATCGGTAGGCAATAAATGAATGCAAAAAAGACGTAAATAAATTGTAGAGTTTCCCGTCAACCTCGCTCACGACTTACCCTCGTGATGTCATCCCGTTAGAAGGGAATTAAGTCCCAGATTGATCCTAATAAGTCATAATTTTATTAGTTATTAGGATTCAAACATCCCGTGCTCGTTGCAATTGCAAGGTGGGTTGTGGTACGTTTCGTGGTGAAACGGTTGGTAAAGCGAGACCTGGGCGACTCAGAAGTGCGTTTGTTGCACTAACTGGTACTACAATTAACGGCGGCTCCATACGCAAAACAGGAGTTTTAATTAATGCCGAATTCTATCCTCCTAGTGAAGGGTGAATTCTGGGCTTCACCACCACATATCAGGTCTTAACTCAGGGACTCACAAAGAATTATATTTATAGAATCAATTGTGACTTTTGTAAATTAGTAATGAAGCTTCACAAATCAGAGCATACTGAATATCCGGCTCTTGAACTTTGTAAGCCAGGTGAGGAGCCTCTTTTTCTATCTTTATTAGAAATTGATTAACTAGTTCTTCTGCCCTTTGTACTGCTGTATCTTTTGCATTCTCGCTTAATTCTAAAAAATTGGCATTAAAGACATCAAGTGCAATACTTTTTACATCAGAGTAATTTAGGCCAGATTGATTAACTGTAACAGAATAACCTTGGATGTTTGTAGAGCTATCCCCAGCTGTGAGTTCCTGTTTATTATTTTTCATTATCAGAATCACCAATCTTGATATTTAAATCTCTACCACTTTGAAAATTATGAGAAAAATCACCAGATTTTATACTCTGTTGAGGTTTCCTTTTTTTGGAAAAAACCCTAAGATAGTGCAAATTATTATTACACCAATACCGCTAAACAACCACTCTTTATTTTCAAAAATCCAGTTCATTTTATATTCAACGCCTTTCTAAGGTAATCATTAAATCCGTATCTTGATTTTTCTGTGATACTATGATTTCATTTCTCCTTTAATAGACTTCTTAATTTGCTTCTAAAATTAGCTAGCTTCGGACTTTCAAGGATAAGAGCGGACAATTTACCAAGCATTTCTGTTAGTTCAAGTTCAAATTCTATTGTGTTATCATCCGTGCCTGTATAGGCGTGAACCAGCTCGTGGACCAGTGTGCCGGCAAAAGATTGTATATTCTTTAATTGACTCCGTTTTATGATAATTCGTTTTGTTGAAGGCTCCCACAATCCAAGTGCATCAGTACCTGTAAAATTGTCTGGACGCATAGTAGAAGAAATTACAATATCCTTCACTGGATTTCCTCTCTTAGGGAACCAATTTACTATTGTATCTTTAAGGTTAAATATTTCTTTCTCTTTAGCAGATAACTGCTTTTCATTAACAATTTCAAACTCAAATTGTTCATTCCATTCTGATGCGTAAATTTCTAAGTTTCTAAAATTCTCTCCATTCAGATCCTTATTTGATTCAAGTTTAGTTGCTAACGAGTCAGGAACTGTGATGATACGTAGCCCTTCTTCTTTCGCATAACTTAGGTATTTCCCGCCATCCATTAAATCGTATACTGTTAAAAACAATACTTTTTCTTGGCTACTTAATATTTTACAAGCGTGGAGTTGAACATCGATCCATTGTAATTCATCGTGAGATTCTCCTGTTTGGATCTTTTGTAAATCATTTACTAGTTTTTCAGCAAACTCCGGACTTGTACATTCTAATAAAATAGACTTGACCCTATCAGAGTAAGCACTTCTCCCCACATTCGTTCGTTCCCGATTTAATGATTGACGAAGTTTCTTAGTAGTGGAAGTAATATTATAAGAAAAAAGTAAATTTTCTTCCTCGGCCACACAAATTCCATTCACATATATTCTTGAACGGTTTTTTCGATTTTCAATGAGTTCGCCGTACTTTGTTTTCTCAAAAGTCTTTTCTCCAGAATAAAGGAGAAAAAAATCTTTAGCTTTTTCGATGTCATCATCTTCAAGACCTGAAAGTGTAAAGTCCGTTCCAACCATATCAGGATATGTAGGATCATTGACTATGGCGTGCAGCGTTACTACATCTTCAAAGTCCCCTTTTGATTGTTTCCTTATAGTGATATCACTTTATCGCGATTGAATAAGGATATCGATGTTTCTCCGATCGAATGTCGCCATCGCATCTTTTAATCCAACACCAAACTTCCCAATAACTCTATCCGGGTTCTCTGTTTTCTCTGCATTTTCATTTTGCGTTAAGTGTTCATATTTAAGACCTCTCCCAAAATCTTTGATATGCCATTTTTCCTCTTCATCCATATATATATGAGGTTCCTGGGTGTTAGTTAGACTTGATTCATCCAGTGCGTTTGCTATGATTTCTCTTAATGCGTGAGGGACAGTCCAGTGCTCTAAGACTTTTTCAATGTTCAAATCAAACTTTTTCATTTTCGCCTCTCCTTAATGGATGGGTTTTTTTGTATATTTTCATTGTACCTTAAAACAGTGGTCTTCCACCCGGGAATTTTCATCAGTCTTGAAGTTAAAAAAATTTAAAAATATTTTCCTAGAAACCTTGAAAATCAAAAATCTAAAAGAATATAATCAGTCAGATTTAATTAATTAAGTTAAATAAAAAAGAAAAGAAAGAATGATTAAGGAGAGAAAGATATGAAAAATCAAATCGAGGATTATCCTATGATATTAACGGCAAGTGACATCGCAGAAATTTTCAGTGTATCTAAACCAACGGCTTATGAATTAATGGATCAGGAATTCCCTTGGATAGAAAAATTTTTAAATTATTTTTCTTGAAACCTTGAAAATCAAAAATCTAAAAGAATATAATCAGTCAGATTTAATTAATTAAGTTAAATAAAAAAGAAAAAAAGAATTATTAAGGAGAGAAAGATGTGAAAAATCAAATCGAGGATTATCCTATGATATTAACGGCAAGTGACATCGCAGAAATTCTCAGTGTATCTAAACCAACGGCTTATGAATTAATGGATCAAGAAGGGTTTCCTTTAATTAAGTTTGGAAGAAGTAAAAGAGTGTTTAGAGAAGAGTTTTTCAACTGGTTAACGAACATTCAAACAAAAATTTCGTAAACAACAACGAAGTAACAAGTAGGTTAGTAGGAACAATTTAGAAAAACAACCAAAAAACTATGAGTATTAAGAAGTTTGATAGGTGGTTATACTAAACTAATGACCACCTCCAAACTCTTTGCACAGAAAGATGGAGGAAAATATAAATGAGTTTACCCAATATGAAAAAACAAAAATCCGGTTATTATTACCGTACGCGATTTACAGATTCTGAAGGGAAAAAACACCAAAGGTATTTTAGTGGTTTTGGAACAAAAAAAGAGGCAGAAGCACATTATAAGAAAACAAGTCTCGAATACGAACAAGGAATAAAAAATGAGACGAAGATAAACCCTGGAACTTTCGGTGAGTTCATTGAGAGATGGTTTAACTCTTCTTACAAGTATTCGGTAGCAGAAACGACTGCCTACACAAACTGGTCTTTAATAAGAAGACATATCTTACCGTATTTCTCTGCATACCAACTTGATCAAATCACTTCCTTTATGATTGTTGAGTTTTATGCAAGTAAGCTGGAAGGAGGATTATCTCCGAAAACTGTAAGAGAATTTCATAACATCCTCAATCGGGCATTCGAAGAAGGTGTAGATTTATCAGTGTTGGAGATAAATCCTGTCAAGAAAGCTAAACCTCCAAAGCTTCACTATAAGGAACATAGTGTGTGGACAAAGAAACAAACTCAGAAATTTCTTGAAGGTGTCGAAGGAACTGATAATGAAGTCTTTTATATTCTGGCTATTTTCACAGGGATGAGAAGAGGAGAAATACTAGGATTGAAATGGACAGATATTGATTTCGAACAAGGAAAGATCTACGTCAATCGGAGTCTTGCTCGAGTTCACGGAAAAGGACTAGTCTTAAAAGATGTTAAAACTCGAAGGTCAAGAAGACAAATATCTATTTCTCCATACGTTATACTAAAATTGCAAGAGCAAAAAGCCAAGTTTAATCCCCTTCTTAATTTGAATAATGAGATGGTTTTCACCTCTTCAACCGGTAATTACAAGGATCCGAATAATGTACTACGGGAATTTAATCGGTTAGTTCGTCTGGCCGACGTTCCTAAGATTACAATTCACGATTTAAGGCATTTACACGCCACAATGCTCCTTAAGAATGGTGAGAATCCTAAGGTTGTATCCGAGCGATTAGGGCATCACGATGTAGGAATAACTCTTGATATTTATTCTCACGTGACACCAGACATTCAAGATTTAGCAGCAACTCGGTTAGAACAATCTTATTTTAGTGAGGATTAATGGTTTAGGTCGTAAAGAAAAAGAAAGGATCCCATTACTGGAAGACAAAAAACCTTGAAAATTAAGGGAGTGTGTTTTTTGAGCATAATGGGATCGAATTGCTGACCTATTGGAAGTACTTGGTTAGGTCAAAAAACCTTCATTAAGAAGCAATAAATGCGGTTGAAAATTCTGGGCAATAATTGGGCAGTCCTGAAAATGAAGAGAAATACATTTTCTGAAGACAAAAGAAAAAACCCTTGATTATCAAGGGTTTCTAGTATGGAGCATAGCGGGATCGAACCGCTGACCTTTTGGCTGCCAGCCAAACGCTCTCCCAGCTGAGCTAATGCCCCGTGAATCGGTCATGATTAATTATAAAAAAGTACCAGGCATTCGTCAATCCTTTTTTTACTATTTTTTGTATTGGAATGTGAAACGATTTGAAAAGGCGTTGAACCAATGGTTTGACGCCTTTTTAGATGTGGACCAAATCTGATCACTCCACATCTTCATCCTTTCATCTATTCAACAACTCTAATCCTTTCACCATTGCCAGCGCTTCTTTATCAGCAATCACCGTGACATGTTCGTGGCGATTCAAGATAGAAGCAGGGAAGTGCTCAGAGATTTCTCCTTCAACTAACTTTTTCATGGCCACTTGTTTCGCCTCACCTGAAACAAGGAGAAGGATTTCTTTGCTTTTCATAATCGAAGAAATCCCCATTGTGATGGCTTGTGAAGGTACTTCATCCATCGAGTCGAAATAACGGGCATTAGCCTCACGTGTAGACTGAGCAAGATCGACAATGTGGGTGTTGGTATCAAAAGAAGTACCTGGTTCATTAAATCCGATATGTCCGTTGCTGCCGATTCCCAGAATTTGAAGATCGATTCCTCCATGTAAACAGATCTTTTCATCATATGCCTCACATTCCTTTTCGAGGTCCACTGCTTTTCCAGAAGGAATATGGGTGTTCTTTGAATCAATATCAATATGTTTAAATAGGTGATCATTCATGTAATGGTAGTAGCTGTTAGGGTGTTTACCGGATAACCCGATGTATTCGTCCAAATTAAAGGAAGATACATGTTGATAGGAAGTCCTGTTCTGTTTATGGTCATTGATCAATGCCTCATAAAGCCCTTGTGGTGTTCCGCCTGTGGCCAATCCCAGTGTCAGTTGGTTAGAGCTTTTCACCTTGGATAATAGATAGTCTGCAGCGACTTGACTCATTTCCTGGTAGTCTTTCACTTCAATTAGTTTCATGAGTATCATCCTCTCGAATATAGGCTATTTTTCCTTTGCAAATTGTTGTGTATACATCTTTGTTTTCGTCCAGGATGACGATGTCTGCATCTTTCCGTGGAGCAAGGCTTCCTTTTCGATCAAAGACATTTAATTGTCTGGCAGGATTTTCAGCGGTCATTTTGATCGCACTTCTCATATCCCCGGTTGTGAATTCCTGGATATTTGTAAAGGCATCCCTCATCTTCAACACGCTTCCTGCTAAAGTGTCTTCGTCCAATATTGCTTTCCCGTCCTTAACCGTCACCATCTGGCCGCCAAGATCATACTGGCCGTTCTTCAAGCATTTGGCTCTCATGGAATCAGTGATGAGGATTAATCGCCCGTCTGTAATTTGATCGAATGCCAATTGGACCACTTCCGGACGTACGTGGATGCCGTCTGAAATCAATTCCACCATTAATTCTTTTCGAAGGAAGGATGCGCCCACGATGCCAGGCTCCCGGTGATGAAGTCCCGACATTTGATTGAACAAGTGGGTAACATGGGACAAGCCTGCATCGATGGCTTTCCCGACCTGATCATAGGTTGCATTGGAATGTCCCACTGAAGCGACAATTCCATTCTCTTTTAAGTAACGGATCAGTTCGTATTCATCATCAAGTTCAGGGGCAAGGGTCACCAACTTAATATTCTCTCCTGAAAGAGCATACCAGTTTTTAAATACTTCGACATTTGGCTTTTGGATACGATGTAGAGGCTGTGCACCTGCCTTATCCGCATTAATGAATGGCCCTTCTAAATGAAGGCCGAGTATTTCTGCCTGACCACCCCTTTGATGGTTTGACATATAGTCTGCCGTTGCCGCCAAGGCTTTTTCGATTGCATCGGATGCTTCCGTCATGGTTGTCGCAAGGAAGCTCGTGGTTCCTTCTTTCGGAAGCGTCCCGGTCATCGTATCGAGAGCTTCTCGCGTGGCATCCATTGTGTCGGCACCATTTACTCCATGAATATGAATATCTATCATTCCCGGGACAACACTATATCCATGGGGAAGCGAAATCACTTTGTATTCTTCAGAATCGTTTAACTGGGAACGGTCACCCATTTCGGTGATCATTCCATTCTCTATTTTGATATACCCTTTTTCATATACTGTATTTTCTGCATAGATGTTTCCATCCAGGATAAGCAGCTTTTCTATATTTGAGGTCACTGAAATCACTCCTTGAGTACTTTACACTTCTACCATAACACCTGATAGTATAGATGTCTATACCAGTTTATGTTTGATCAGTGTATTTAATGATTTAAAAAAGTAACCGGAATATATTATATCATCAAATCTCCATTTATATTTATTAAATTGGTATAGACAACTATTCCTTTTTAATGATATGATTTGTTTTGTTTAAACGCTTTCACTTGGAAAAAAGGAGAGAATAGTATGTTAGGTTTCTTACAACGAATCGGTAAATCGCTCATGCTTCCAATCGCGGTGCTTCCGGCAGCTGCCTTATTGCTGCGTTTAGGTCAGGATGACTTATTGGGAATCGCGTTCATGTCTGAAGCAGGAGATGCCATATTTAAAAATTTAGCATTAATCTTTGCCATCGGGGTGGCAATCGGATTTTCGAAAGATGGAAATGGTACGGCCGGATTAGCCGGTGCCATCGGTTATTTGGTGTTGACGGGCGGGTTGAAAGCCCTTGATCCGGATTCCAATATGGCGATTTTCGGAGGGATCATTTCCGGGGTCGTGGCAGGTTTATTATATAACCGTTTTAATGATATTAAACTTCCGGCCTGGCTGGGATTCTTCGGGGGGAGACGTTTCGTCCCGATCGTAACCGCTGCGTCCATGGTTTTACTCGCAGGGATATTTGGAATCATCTGGCCGCCGATCCAGAGCGGGATCAACTCCATTGGTGAATGGATAATCGGTGCCGGAGCAACGGGAGTAGGTGTGTTTGGCTTATTAAATCGTCTTTTGATTCCGGTGGGGCTACATCACGTATTGAATACGCTTGTATGGTTTGAATTTGGAACATTTAAAGATGCAGCAGGAGAAATCGTGAAGGGGGATATCCCGCGTTTCTTTGCGAGTGATCCGACAGCGGGAACGTTCCAAACAGGCTTCTTCCCGATCATGATGTTTGGCTTGCCTGCAGCGTGCCTTGCGATGATCGTGACAGCGAAGAAACATTTACGGGCTAATGTATCGGGGATGTTAATCGGGTTGGCCGTCACTTCATTCTTAACAGGGATCACTGAGCCGATTGAATTCAGTTTCATGTTCTTATCTCCTATTCTTTATGGAATTCATGCTGTTTTAACAGCAAGTTCCATGGTCATCACGTACGTGCTCGGCATCCACCACGGCTTTGGTTTCTCAGCAGGTGCCTTTGATTACATTTTAAATTTCAATATCGGTCAAAAACCTTGGCTGTTATTAGGAGTAGGCATTCTTTACGGAATCATCTATTTCCTCATATTCACCTTCTTGATCAAGAAATTCAATTTGAAAACTCCAGGTCGTGAAGATGATGAAGATGTGGTAGTAGCGGATGAAAATTCACGTGGAAATAGTAAATATGAAGTAATGGCAGAGCATTTCCTGAAGGATCTGGGTGGAAAAGAAAACCTGGCAGTGATCGATAACTGTGCCACACGATTACGATTACAAATCAATGACGTCGCCCTGGTAGATGAAAAAGCTTTAAAAGCACACGGGGCTAAAGGTGTGATGAAGGTGAACAATAAAAACCTTCAAGTCATTGTCGGGACTGATGTGGAATTTGTTGCGGATGAGTTGAGAAAGTTAAAATAACAGGGGAGGGCAGACGGGTTTGTCTTATTTGGCAAAACCCGTCTGCCACTTTCATATAGACATGGGATATTTGTCTGTTATAAACAGGGTATATATACTAAAATAAAAGATAAATCGTTATAAATCGAAAGGAGAAGCGTTCGTGGTAAATAAAAATTCTCCTCTTCCTTTGTATTATCAGTTAGAAGAGCACCTAAAACATCTAATACAGTCCGAAGAGTTAAAACCGGGTGATGCCCTTCCGTCTGAGCGGGAGCTGGCTGAATCGTTCAAAATCAGCAGGATGACCGTGAGACAGGCGATTACCAATCTTGTGAATAAAAATGTGTTATATAGAGAAAAAGGCCGAGGGACATTCGTCTCTCACCGCAAAATCGAACAAAGTCTCCAAGGCTTAACAAGCTTTAGCGAAGACATGAAGAGTCGAGGACTCGAGCCAGGTAACAAATTATTACATTTTGAAATTTCTCCCGTCGGTGAGGATATTCAGGATCTTCTTTCGTTAGAAGAAGAGGAACTTGTGTATACAATGAAACGAATCCGTCTTGCAAATGGTGAACCGATGGCACTGGAAACAAGTTATATCCCGGTGAAGCTACTGCCAGGATTGAATCAGGAAATATTGGGGAAATCACTGTATCATTATATTGAAAGTGAGTTGGACCTTCACATCAGTCATGCCACTCAATCAGTGGAAGCGGCAATTGTGACGGAAGAAGATACGAAGCATTTAAAGGTGAATAGCGGGGAGCCGGTGCTGCTTATCCAACGAGATTCATTTTTAGAAGACGGTACCCCTTTTGAGTTAGTACGATCGATTTATCGAGCTGATAAATATAAATTCAAAATCAACTTGGACAGACTTTAAAAAAGAGTAGGAATCCTATTTAATAGGCTCCTACTCTTTTTCTCTATAATCCTTTCGTTAACAGAGGAATACGCTTACGATACTTTTTAATTAACTTTTCGTTATGATCATCTGCGCCATCCACGTTTCCACTGATGAAGATAGGCGGTTCAATTTCGTCTATTACCATATATTCAATGGCACCTGCCATGACGCTATTCAATATCGCCGCGCCGATGACAGTTGAAGAGGGAGAGAACGGAACAGACACTCTTGGGTCAGTCAGTACCGCATCGCCTACAACGGAGTGATTATTTATGGCAAGATCCACTACTTCACTCAGAAACCTTCCGCTGGGATGTCGGGATGTTTCCTTCTCTACGTAATCAAAGGAACTGATGGACACAACATAAGCGCCCCTCTCTTTGGCGTGAAGAGCTACATCGATGGGAACGGGATTTTTTCCTGATGTGGAGAGAACGATCACCACATCATGGGGCTGAATATCTTGCGCATTCATAAACTCACCCGCATACCCTTTCGCTCTTTCTAACTGAGAAGATCGTACTGCTCCTTCATGAAGCATGAGCGGCTCAATCAAAATCGGATTGATCGGAACCAGTCCACCTGCTCTGTAGAACACTTCTTCACCAAGGATGTGAGAGTGACCGCATCCGAAGAGCTGAATGATTCCATCTTGTTGGATGGAAGAAGATATCTTTTGAGCAAGCTCTGCCATTTTTTCAGCTTCTTCGGTTTGAACAACATGTAACTTTTCCTGGATTTTTTCAAAGTATGTAGAAATCATTTCTTTCCCGCTTTCATTTTTTCTATCAGCATATCATATCTATCATGGAAATCTTTAGTCTGCACACTTTACATGTTATCTTTAAGCTAAATCGTGGTAACATAAGGAGTAATGAACTGTACGGAGGACATCTATGCGTATTTTTAGAATTTTAAACAACAATGCTGTTGTAGTGGTGGACGGGCCGCAGGAGAAAATTGTGATGGGTAGCGGGATTGCTTTTCAGAAGAAGAGAAATGATATCATCCCCAAGAACAAAATTGAAAAGATCTTTGTCCTTCATGAGCAATCCTCAGAGAAATTCCAGCAGCTCCTGGCTACCTTGCCGGAGGAACATATTGAAATCGCTGAAAACATCATCAGCTTTGCAGAGGGGCATTTAAATGCCCCTCTTAGCGATCATATCCATATTGCACTGACGGATCACCTTTCATTTGCGCTTGAAAGACTGCAGCAAGGAATCCCAATCCAAAATAAGCTCTTGAACGAAATCAAGCTCCTATATAAAAAGGAATATGAAGTCGGAGTATGGGCAAAAGAAGAGATCAGGCAGAAACTCGGTATTGAAATCCCTGATGATGAGGCGGCTCATATTGCCCTTCATATTCATACTGCAAAGATGGATGCCCCGTCTATGAGCGAATCGTTGAAGCATGCAACGATTCTGAGGGAATTTGTCGAGCAGGTAGAGTCCCTTCTGTCCATAAAAGTAGAAGAGTCGAGCATCAACTACCAACGATTGATCACCCATCTCCGTTTTGCATTAAATCGGATTGAGCAGGGAGACCAGTTTGATCCCATTGATGAAGACATGCTTGAACTCATACAGATGAAATACCAAAGGGCTTACGAGTGCTCAAAGGAAATTACAAAGTATCTGCAACAAGAATACACCATTGACTTCCCACCATCAGAGGTTGCGTATATCGCTCTGCATATCGAACGCCTCATAAAGTAAATGGTTGACGGTATCGCTTTCATCTTGTAGAATAAACTCATCAATTTCATACAGTAGGATTGTTACTGTTCATGCAGGCAAGACCTAGAATCTTTAAGACGATAATGGTAAGCGTCTCTCTTTGACCTACCTCTATCCTCTTAAGGGTACTAGGTCTTTTTTTATTGATATTTTCAAAAAACAGGAGGGATTCATGATGAATTATCGTGAAGTTGCAGAACAGCTTGTCCCGTTATTGGGCGGCGAGAATAATGTTGTAAGTGCCACTCATTGTGCGACGCGTCTTCGTCTCGTGATTGACGATGAAAGTCAGATAGATAAAAGTGCCATCGAGGAATTGGATGGCGTGAAAGGGGCATTCTCAAGTTCCGGTCAGTTCCAGATCATATTCGGGACAGGGAATGTAAACAAAGTATTTGAACATTTCGGCCCTCTTGTTGGTGCATCTGTTGAAGATAAGTCTCCAACAGGTGAGACTCACAGCGATGCAGCAAAACGGAAGATGAACCCGTTTGCCCGTTTTGCCCGTACACTCTCAAACATCTTTGTACCGATCATCCCGGCAATCGTAGCGGCTGGTATGTTAATGGGGCTCCTTGGCCTGATGAGAACATATAAATGGGTCGATCCTGAAAGCGGTCTATTCGTTATGTTGGACATGTTCTCTTCTGCAGCCTTCATCATTTTACCGATCTTGATCGGGATGAGTGCTGCGAAGGAATTTGGTGCGAATGGTTATTTAGGTGCTGTTATCGGGGGAATCATGACCCACCCGGCATTACTGAATCCATGGGGTCTTGCCGATGCCCAGCCGGACACCCTTGATTTCTTCGGATTTGGTGTAGAAATGCTCGGATACCAAGGTACGGTTATTCCTGTACTATTAACCGTTTACTTAATGGCAAAGATTGAAAAAGGGTTACGCAAAATTGTACCGAATACTGTTGATTTATTGGTGACACCGTTCTTGACGGTCATCTTCACAGGATTTACCGCCCTGCTTATCGTTGGACCACTTGGAAGAGTCCTCGGTAACGGAATTACAACGGTTCTGGATGTTGTCTACAACACAGCGGGACCGATAGCGGGACTGATATTCGGTGGATTGTATTCAACGATCGTATTAACCGGTGTTCATCACAGCTTCCATGCCATTGAGGCTGAGCTGTTATCAAACATCGGCGGAAACTATTTGCTGCCGATTTGGGCAATGGCGAACGTCGCACAAGGTGGGGCAACACTCGCTGTCTTCTTTAAAACGAAAAATAAGAAAACGAAGGAAATTGCTGTACCGGCAGCCGTGTCTGCTTTCCTGGGAATTACAGAGCCGGCGATTTTCGGGGTTAACTTGAAGCATCGCCGTCCGTTTATAGGAGCAGCCATCGGTGGAGCGCTTGGTGGAGCATACGTGGTATTCACTCAAGTGACGGCGAACGGAATAGGACTAACTGGTATTCCGATGTTCGCAATTGCTCAAGATCCACTTAACTATGGAATCGGATTTATCATCGCTGTAGCAGGCGCATTTGCAGCAACCTTATTACTGGGGTGGAAAGAAGAAGCAAAATAGACATCTTTATCCTTACTAGTCACCTGACTAGTAAGGATTTGCTATATTTAAAGTAGAATCCATTAGAACGAGGAGGAACTCGATATGAAACAAGGAATTATCTCACTGGGTGAAGCACTGATAGACTTCATCCCTCTGGACGAACAAAATACTACCTATCAAAAAAGTCCCGGAGGAGCTCCTGCGAATGTGGCAGTTGGACTCGCTAGATTAGGCGCGAGGTCTACCTTTTTAGGAAAAGTGGGAGATGATGTATTAGGGAGGTTCCTGCAAGAGACTCTTCAGGAATATGGGGTTCGGACCAATCAAATGCTTTTAACTCCTGATGCCCGTTCGGGAGTGGTATTTGTAACCAACGGAGAAGACGGGGAGCGCAGCTTTGACTTTTACATTGATCCGAGTGCCGACCGATTTCTCCAAGTAAATGATATAGACGAAGAGGATATCGTTTCCCATAAAATCCTTCACTTTGGTTCCATCTCCATGATCACCTCACCGGCGAAGGAAGCGACGCATCATGCTGTGAAAATAGCGAAAGAGAATGGTTTATTGGTTTCGTATGATCCCAATTTACGATTAGGGTTATGGGATTCTGAAGAAAATGCCCGAGAAACGATCAAGAGCATGCTTTCTGAACCGGATGTTTTGAAAATCTCTGAGGAAGAACTCGAATTTATTACTGGTGAAAAAGAGATTGAAGCAGGGGTAGCGAAACTTAAATCATACAATATTCCTTTCTTGATTATCACGATGGGGGCAGAAGGGAGCTATGTGTACGTAAACGAGGCTCGTCAGTATGTACCTGCCATGAAGGTGAAAGCAGTGGATACAACGGGGGCCGGGGATGCGTTTGTATCAGGGATTCTCTATTCAGTCCATGAATACACTGGGGATATTGAATCTTTATCCATTGAAGAAGCAGCACGAATGGCTCAGTTTGCAGCCGTGTCTGGTGCACTTGCTGCCTCAACCAAAGGGGCAATGACTGCTTTGCCTTCCTTAAAGGAAGTAAACCATCATCTGAAGAGGGGGGAGGCTTGATGACCAGAGATGAACAATTGCGAAAAACAGCCTATGAAGAAATGGAAAAGCACAAGGGTGTTGTAGAGCAGGATCCATACCGCCTTCATTATCACCTCATGCCGCCTGTGGGACTATTGAATGACCCGAACGGATTTATCCAATTCAAAGGGGTCTATCATTTATATTACCAGTGGATGCCCTTTAAAACCAAACATGGTGCAAAGTTTTGGGGGCATTACTCGTCAAGGGACTTAGTGAACTGGACGCATGAAGACATCGCCCTCACGCCGGCAGAATGGTATGAGAAAAATGGTTGTTATTCTGGAAGTGCCATTGAGCATGACGGGAAAATCTATGCGTACTATACAGGGAACGTGAAGGACGAGGAAGGGAATCGGGAATCTTATCAGTGCTTAGCACTCTCGGAAGACAGTATTCATTTTGACAAAAAAGGTCCCGTCGTTCACTTGCCGGAAGGATATACCGCCCATTTCCGCGATCCAAAGGTGTGGGAACAGGATGGAGCGTTTTTTATGGTTGTTGGTGCACAGACGACAGAGTTAAAAGGAGCAGTTGCTTTGTTGCGATCGCATGATCTAATTGATTGGGAGTATCGGGGTGTCCTTGCAGGTGGAGGCAAGGGCATGCTTGCTGACTTCGGTTATATGTTTGAATGTCCCGACCTTTTTAAGTTGGGAGATCAGGACATCCTTATTTTCTCTCCGCAGGGAATAGAAGCTTCCGGAATGAAGTATCAAAATGTGTATCAGGCAGGCTATGTTTCCGGACATTTTGATTCAGCTGCAGGAACGTTTGAACATGGCGATTTCGAAGAATTGGACCGCGGCTTTGACTTCTATGCTCCACAAACGACAGTCGATGACAAGGGACGCCGTATTCTTTTTGCCTGGATGAGTGTACCGGATCAAAATGAACAGGATCATCCTACCATTGAACATAAATGGCTTCATACGATGACCTTGCCTCGGGAGCTGAAGCTTGTGAACGGTAAGGTGATACAAGTTCCTCTTGAAGAATTGCGGAATATAAGAGCCGGAGAAGCTATAGAACACAAGGTTGTATTGGATAAAGAAAGCCGGGAACTCAATGGTGTAAATGGAAAAGCGTTTGAATTGGAGATCGGGGACCTGTCTCTTTCTGAAGGATGGTTTGATCTTTCCATTGGAGATGGAGGCAGACTCGTTTATTCTGCTGGGGAACAGCTGGTGACTCTTGAGCGAAAAAGCTATGTTAATGGCGTGGTAGAGAAGCGGCAATGTAAAGTGGTGAATTTAAATTCATTAAGAGTGTTCGTTGACACTTCTGCCATTGAAGTATTTATAAATGAAGGAGAAGAAACGTTTACAGCCCGGTTCTATCCATCACCAAATAACGATACTGTACGTTTCGGAGCTTCCAATCAGGCTCGATTTACCATTAGAAAATGGGATCTAAACCATGTAAACTTGAAATAGACCGTCGCTTCGGTGGTCTATTTTCTTTTTCTTAATAAAAGGATAGATGTTATAGTAAGATAATATAAATTGGATTTCCTGAAAGGATTTTTCATGATGAAGTATAAAATGATTGTACTGGACTTAGATGATACATTATTACGAGATGACCAAACGATTTCAAAGCGTACAAAAGATGCTTTGCTTCTGGCACAGGAAGCGGGAGTGAAAGTTGTCCTGGCATCCGGCCGCCCAACGTTTGGAATGAGATGGGTTGCAAAAGAACTGAAGCTTGACCAATATGGAAGCTATATTCTTTCTTTCAACGGATCAAAAATAATAGATTGCAAGACAAACGAAGAGAAATACAGTCGAACATTATCAGCTGAAACCGTTCACCGCTTATATGATTTGAGTAAACGGGAAGAGGTTGGCATTCTCACATATGCTGATGATGCGATTGTTGTAGAAGAACCAAGTGAATTTGCTTCTATTGAAAGTGAGTTGACAGGGCTGCCTGTAAAGGTCGTTCCAAACTTCAAAGAAGTGATTCAGGAGCCTGTTGTAAAGGCACTTATGTTAAAAGAAGCCGGTCGTTTGGTAGAGGTCGAGAAGAAACTTCAAGCCGAACTGGATGGTGAATTGAGTGTGATGCGCTCCAAGCCATTCTTCCTTGAGTTTACGCAGTTGGGCGTGACGAAAGGAGCAAGCCTTGACTACCTGATCAAGCCAATGGGTATTAAAGCGGAAGAAATCATTGCCATCGGAGACAGCTATAACGACCTTACGATGATTGAATTCGCCGGTCTTGGCGTTGCGATGGGAAATGCTCCGGGAGATATTAAAGAAAAGGCTGATTTTGTAACAGCTTCTAATATGGAAGATGGCGTAGCAGAAGTAGTTGATGAGTTTGTATTGAACAGGGTGTCCCGCGTTTAAGGGATTTAGGGGTGGCTCTGGTCACCCCTAGATTCAACCCCAACTCCTACTTATCCTCGCACTCCCGATCAAAATCCGAACCATATTCAGGACCCATACCCTGCTCACTTGAACCTCTTCCTTTAGGGCCTCCCCGACCGATATCCGGAAGCTTCCGGTTGACGAATTTCGGAGGAAGGGGCTGAATTCCGAGAAAACAGTTGCAGTCGATGCTGATACATTTGTCGGTTTGATATAGGGCAAATAAGTCATCGGCATCGTCGGTAATGTATCCGTCTATATCCATTCCGGTCAGTAGACGCAGTGTTGCACAGCCATCAGCTATATCGAGGAGCTTAAAGAATATGGTGCAGTTAGAGTGGAGGTGTGCTCGAAACGGCTCGCTATCTTCCTTTGTGTATAGTATAAATGGAATGGTGTCTACCTTGTCGTATTCACAAATGAACTTAAATTTCTGAGTGGCCAATTGGAATTGTTCCAGTAACAATTCATTCAAGGTTTCGCATATACAGCTATCGTGATGACAAATCATCGCCTCAAATCCTCCCTTCACCTGTCTCTTATCATTAGTGTATTTTGGTCTGGAAAAGTGGTGTAGTGCATATATAACGGTTTAGATTGATTCTAAATAAAATTGAATGTCTTTAGAGGCATCTTTTGCACGCCTCTCTGATTCCTGCACGGACTCACCCCTCGCCATAACATACCCATAGCGATGCCCCATGGAAGTTGGAGGGCGAAGTGTTTTTCCATTTTTGGGTTTTATATATACTTCAATGATGCCTTCTTGTTGTTCTGCCATGTTTTTTCCAATCACTTTTAACAGCTTGCCAGTTTTGTTGACAGTCATGTAGTAGGTATAGATATGTTTTTCCCATTTGCGTTCGCTATGATGAGGTTTACTAAGATATACCCTTAACGTTTCCTCCACTATGCTCAGTCCATATGCTTCTTCTATCATTTTGTTCATTGCTCCCCCGGAGATTCGGGGGTTGACTTCAATGAGTTTCCATTTATTCTTCACCAGCCGCATTTCTAAATGACAGCTTCCGTTAACAAAGCCCAGGTCATTGACAATCTCTCCAACCTTTCTGACCAGTACCGGATAATGATATACGGGTGAAACACTATACCCGGTGACAATGAATCGTTTATGATAGTCGATTTGCTGTTTGACGACCACTGTGATCACGGGCTTGCGTTCTTTGATGACCACTTCTATTAAGTATTGAGGTCCCTCTAAGTATTCTTCTACAAGAAGACTTGGAGGTTTTTTTCGCTTTAATTTTTTTATGCCTGCAGTCAGCTCATCTTGATTACGAATGAGAAGGACATCTTTTGACCCGTTAGAAACGGGTGATTTTAATACAACAGGATAGGAGAAGGTCTTTACACCATCTTTAGAAAAGGGAGGATCCATTTTAATGAAATCAGAAGAATATTCTTTTCCGGTCAGTTTCGTTCGGAGCACTGTTTTATCCATACAATCAGCAATCGGTTCCAAGGAAATGTCGGTTCCACAGAATTCATTAGACAGCCGGGCTGCTACATAAACGTAAGAATCGAGAAAACTGATGATGCACGCAATTTTCTTTCCTTCCTGCTGAAGTGTAGATATTTCTCTCCTGATTTCTTCTTCATGACTTAAATCTACTTCGTACATTTCGTCGACATCCTGAAAGAGTTCTCTTTCTCTTATAAACTTCCTGCGGTTTGTAAATAGAATAGTGGAGTAGCCCAATTTCTTCCCTGCTTCAATACCGTCCCGTGGGGAGCCTGATTGGTTTGTACCTATATAGATGATGTATTCATTCATGGGGGAAAAGCAGCTCCTTTATGTGTTTAGTCTCTACTCAGTATATGAGCCGTTTCTTGATAAGTATGGGCAACTAAAGGTGAAAACAGATAATTGGACGAGAATTTACTAGACTCCTGTTAAAAAACGAAACAGCTTGACTACCACCGGCAAGGATAGGGTGAATAGGAGGGAAGCAGCTCTTTACATATATAAAATATTTAGGGATATCATCATTGAATCAGCCTACACCCCCAAAGTATCAACAGAATAAACTGTACAGTAATGCAATGCTCGTACCCATCCTGAGCTTTGAAAGAGAATATGATAAATGAAGGAGCGTACCTTGAATGAAGTCTATCATTTTTATAGAAACCACTAAGTCAGGTTCAAGCAGGGAAGCAATTAAGACGGCAGACAGACTTGGATTTTATACCGTCCTGTTCACTGAAAGACCAAATTTTGTGGCGAAGCGTGAGGAATTTCCCGATGTCCATTTGATGAAATTATGTGATCTCAGTGATATGAATGTACTGCAAAAGGAAGTAAAATCTCTGATTTTGAAAGGGATAGAAATTTCCGCTATTGTGAGCTATGTCGATCCCCATAGTTACACAGCATGTACTCTTGCCGATCACTTTAATTTAAATCATTTTTCAACTGAAGGAATGAAAAATATTCAAAATAAAATTCAATCACGGGAACTGCTGAAGAACTCATCAGTAACTCCAGAATATTGGACGGTTGCAACAAAGGCGGAAAGTGAGGAGTTAGAACCGAAAATCAAGAATAAGTTCCCTCTGGTCATGAAATCCCCAAAATCTACCGGCTCTAAAGATGTGTACAAGGTTGGAAATCTAATAGAGTATCGGAAGCGGTATCATACGTTGATTACCCTTTATGAAAATCAGCCGATATTAATAGAAGAATACCTTCCGGAACCTCAGTATCTGGTGGAAGTGGTGGTTCACAAAGGAAAGGTTCATATTATGGCGGTGATCAAACAGGATATTCAATACAATAGACGCTTTATTGTGATGGGTTATAAATTATTACTGAATCCAGGGGTAAGCTTTTCAAATGGTCTGATGAAAGCGATAAAAGAGATCGTTGCCAAGCATGGCCTCGAGACCGGACCTTGTCACTTAGAGCTTCGCCGCAAAGGAAATCAGTGGAAGTTGATTGAAATAAATGCGCGTATCTCAGGTGCCGGGATGAACAATATGATCAAGGCAGCCTATGGAATCAATCTGGTCGAAGAAATGTTGAAAATGGCGCTGGGAGAAGTTCCGGATTTAAAGCCTAAGTTTCAAAAGAATGTGTACATGCAGTACGTGACGGTTGAGAAAAAAGGGACGCTAGAGAAAGTCACAGGAAAAAGTAAAGCCCTTGCGTCCCAGGGTGTAGTGGAGGTTTACGTCAAGCCCCGTAAAGGATCAGTCATTACACCGCCATTGTCTATGGGACACCGATATGCATATGTAACCGCTGTTGGAAATACAGCAATAGAAGCTGAGGCGAACGCGAAGAAAGCAGCTGCAGAAATTCAGTTTTGGATTAAAGAGTCTCCAAAGGAAAAGATTACAACGGTCATTCAATAAGAAAAAGGGAGGGTGTGCATTTTCCTCCCTTTTTTCACGTACAGGTCAAAAAATGTTTACCTAGTAAATAAAAACGCCTTGTTTAAGCTTTATCGGCTTTAAACAAGGCGTATCATTTTTATATTCATTTTTTTCTCTTGCGATGGTGTTCAATCTGTAGGCTGTTAACCAAAAATCTTCTTGCAATATTCCACCGTATCCACCATCTCAAGGCCGCTTGCTCCTTTAATCAGAATCGTCCAGTTTGGTTGGATGATTTTTTCTAGTTTCGCATTTAATTCATTCATATAATGTCTGTTAAAGTGTAAGATTCTCTGCTTGTTCATACCAGCTTCTCTTGCGCCAGCTCCAATATTTTTGGAAAGGTTGCCATAGGTAAAGAGGTAATCAATCTCTTTCTCAGCGACGTATCTTCCTATTTCTTTGTGAACGGCTTCATGTTTGTCTCCAAAGCCTGCCATACTTCCCAGAACTGCCACTTTCTTTTCACCCTCCAATTTCGTAAGTACGTCGAGTGCTCCTTTCATGGCATCAGGGAAAGCATGGACTGTATCGTCAATCAGCGTGATATTGTTTTTCAGCTGCATAACATCAAGCCTGTGCTTTGGCTTCTTAACTTCATTCATTCCTTGTTTAATTTCTTCAGGCTTAAAGCCGAGAAGGTCCGCAATGGCGATGGCGAGAAGGGCATTGTAAACATAAAATTCCCCATGGTATGGGATGGAAAAGGTATGTGATTTACCAGAAAGCTTTAGGTCAAAGCTGATACCTTCCACGCTGTAGCGCAGATTCTTTGCCTGGTAATCTGATGGGGAATGAATGCTGACCTTCTTCAGTACTCCTGTGAAATTCTTAGTGTGAAGAAGCTTTGAATTCTTGTCATCTCCATTCAAGAATAAATGTCCATCACGATCCATTCCCTTAATAAGCTCCGATTTAGCAGCAGCTATTCCTCTGATATCGCCATTGAAGTTGCCAATATGGGCAGTACCGATATTGGTGATCGCTCCTATGTTAGGCTGGATTATCTTGCAATGCTTTTGGATTACGCCGGGAAACGCCATTCCATATTCGAGTACAATAGCCCGATGAATGAAGTTGATTTCATCCTGGTGCTTTTCTGTATGATCGGTCCGGTTCCAATAATCACTTGATTCGAAGATAATCCAGCGGGTTCTGAGAATAGATGCGATGAATGATTTGGTTGTTGTTTTGCCTGAGCTTCCGGTTACAGCAATGATCGGTCTTTCAACGGAGAAATCTTTATCCATAGTAATCCTCCTTTCATTATTTACTTGGATTTTTCCTTGGCTAAATAAATGCAGTATTGTATGGTGTTTTTGACAACATCCATCTCAAGATAAAAGGTCGGGGGACATCCTGGTCTCCAGTTCACTTCATAGATCCATATTTTCCCCAGGTCATCCAAAGCAACATCAATTCCAAGCTCATCAATACTTTCTGAATAACGTTCCTTTTGCAATTCGTCCAAATGCCGGGCAAGGAGCAAAGAAAAGTTTTCTAAATAGCGCTTAATGTTAAAGTAATCATGATCTCCAAATTCCTGCTTCAAAAAAGGGACCAGATAATTCATCGAACCGCCGTTGTTAATGTTTGAGACAATCGTTCCCGGTGCGCCGATCCTCGGATAGATGGAGGTAATGACCCATTTCCCATCACCGTCTTTTTGAACGTGAAGCCGAAAGTCAAATACACTTCCATCTTTTGTCCGGCAATTGATATAAGGCTGAACGAGAAATTCCTCTTCTTGAATATGATCTGAAACAAATACTTTTAATTCATCATAGGAAAAAAGATGATCGTCCGTGTTCAGTAACACTCTAAAATCATTTCCGACACGTTCAATATAAATAATAGATATACCTTTACGCCCGTTTACAGGTTTAAAGACAATCTTCCGATAAGCTTCCAAAAAAGAAAAGAAGTGATTCGTCCCTCTTACGACCTCTGAGGGAATCAAATATTGTGTGAACTCTCCAGCTTCCTTCAGTCGTTTATAAACCGCCATTTTATTGCCGATCGAATGGGTGGTAAATGGAATAGTCTTCTTCAGCTTCTGAATAACGTCATTGGATTTAGCAAGCTTTTCAGGGCTTCCTGTGTTATAGATAACATCAGGAAACGGAAAGGTTCCTTCCACCCACTTTCCGTCTTTATATTCAAATCCGGAAATGGTTTTCGTTATAAAATCTACTCCCCCTGGAGAAAAATAGACCATCTGTGTTCCTTCTGCCTTGGCAACAGCTGCATAAGCGTATGATTTAATAACACTATCAGGATGCTTTCGGTGGTGCAGCATTCCAATTCGAATCAATTGACTAACCTCCTTTAAAATATTTTCTTCCTTACTAGTAAATGATGGTCGTCCCTTTGAGGGAACGACACTTGTGATAAGGTATATCGCCTTTTTTACACCTTTCAACTCATGAATAAATGGCATTCCATAAAAGTCCATAGAGATAACTTGTGTGTCCCCTGAAGCAAATCTCCAACCCAAAGAGAATGACATTTCCCGAAAGGCTTGCGATGATGGCAGCCTTTCCATGTGCTTGATCATAGTCAGGCCAGTAGCCTGCAAGTAACGAATCAGGATCATTCTTGAATAGTGCGACCACCTTCATATTGCCGGTATTCGTAAACCAGGCTGGCCGGTATACAAAACCGGTATCTTCAGCGGGATATCCCTTGGTTATGGGATGGTTCTTATAGTGAATCTGCAATAATGCATTTTTATTCCAGCCGCCTGAATGAACCTCAGCTTCACTCAGCTCAAGAATAGAGGTTAAGGCCTTAGAAGCACCAGCCCCTATTCCGATCACTTTTCCACCCTTTTTTACAAAGGCATGAAGGTTATTCCGGCAGGCTTCCTGTTGAGCGGGGGAATCGAGTACGAAATCGCGGTAAAGGCTTCTTATGTTTGATGGAGGATAAAATAAGTGCTCATACCCGTTGTAAATAAGAACATTCACAGTGGATAATGCTTTTTCTGAAGCTAAATCCTTCGCTCTTAATTCCTGGAACGGGATATTCATTTGCTGCAGGGCAAGCTTCAGCCCTGAATGAGCCTTTTTATGAAAAAGGCCATCATCTATAAGAATGCCTACGGAAACAGGTGCACCTGCTCTTGTTTCTTCAGGTTTAGAGTCTTTTTCAAAATATTTGAAGTGTTTCATCCCTGCATCTAGCTTTTCAAATACAGGATGACAGTTGACCCCCCAGCTTAATGGAAGACTCCAGGCACAAAATTCAGAAATTCTTTCAGTTCCTGATGAGAGATCTTCCCCTTTCGTCAGGAAACAGTAAGCTATGTTCGCACGTGCTTGATTCATTGGGACAATGGTGGTGCCTGCTGAAAATGAATGTCCTTCATACGTGAAATCTTTCGTAGAGGAGTACAGCTTTATTCCATTCTTCTGGAGATGTCGCGTTAGTTTCCTGAACTCTGAATCGCGTTCGTTCTTTTCTGTCAGTACGTAGTATTTTGGAAAATAGTCCGGTGAGTGAGTGGGATGAACATTCTTGATTCCACGCTGGAAAAAGGCAGCTTGATTTTTGTTTAGTTCCTCTTTGTGCTTTGAAATATGGGTAAGCGCAGCTGAAAGAGCTAAAAGAAACCAGGTGATGCCATCCTCTGAACGGCTCGGTGATTCAATGGTAATCCCGATCGCCCCATGCAGCATCGAATACATCGAACAGCAATATGGACTATAGTCATCCCATCCACCTTTTCCATCACGGTAAGGAATGAATGTCCCTTTTAACGACTTAAACCTCTTAGAAGAAAACGTTTCTTTTTCTTCTATTAGAAAGTCTTCCATACGCTGAGCAAGAGGAAGTGCCCCCTTCAGATATAAATCATATTCATAAGCCGGGTTGTGAGGAGGGGTACAGGGTTCGATCAATCCAATGTGAGAGGATTTTTTCCATACATACCCATGCAAGTCCAATACGACTGCAGGCTTTTCTTTCACAATGAGATTGACGATGCTCTCTGTTTCAGGCTGTGATTGTGTTATGAAATCCCTGTTTATATCAAAGCCCTCTGCATTATAGCGTGTCTTATGCACATATCCGTCGGGATTACAGCAAATGACACAAAATATAATCAAATCATCCAGCCATTCCATGCTTTCGCCATCTTTTTGAATCTTATTCAAAAAACGCAGTAAAGCTGTCGAACCGGTGGCTTCATGTCCATGAATGGAAGCGGTAATGACGATTGGAGTTTTCTTTCGTGACCTTAAAGAACTAATCCTTGTTTGGACTATTTTCGTTCCAGAAAGGGCTGGCTTTTGAATCGTAACACACCAAATGTCCCGCCCTTCGATGGACTTGCCAATTGAGGAGAGGGAAAAGAATGGACATTGTTCCGTTTTCTTCTCTATTAATGCTTCTAGTTTTCTATAAGAAAGTATAGTACTTCCCATGTAGTCATAGCCTCCTTTCTATAGTTAATTCAAGAGAAGCTAATTCTGCTATGGACAAGTGTCCCTTTAGGACAAAATGATGCATTTTCACTGCCGGCTGAGGTTGCAAACCTCAGCCCCTAGACGACTCAGCCGATTTATTGGCAATCACCAGGGCCGGCAATCTTGTGGTAACAGCCTTATATAAATAGCCTTTAGCCGTTTCCTCAGTGAAGACTTGTACATACATTAATACATAGAAGTGGTTTATCAGTTTAAGAGAGGTGTATCCCATGAATATATCGATTGAGACATCCACATTCAAGGAGCTCGAGCCTCTCATTCTACTTGCCGGGAAAGATGGAATGAGGGTTCATGACGTACCGGGCTCTGCATGGTTTTGTGCAAAAGTGGATGGAGAAATGGCTGGTTTTGTTTCTTGTTATATAAGAGAGAAGCAGGGAAAAGCGGTATTTAAGAGTGATTATGTAAGGGGGGAATACAGACGTAAAGGCATCTACCGAAAACTTTTTGAAAAGAGATTGGACTATGTGAAGAATTTCAATGTGAGAAAGATTAAAGCTTCCTGTACGAAGATGTCTTTAGAGTGCTTCTTATCTTACGGATTTAAGAAAATAGAAAGCAGATCAAGGAAATATACAGATGTTTTGATGTATGTAGATCACTAGAAGAGCAGGAGGAACGAAATGATTACGCTGAAATTAACGGAGATCAGAAGGCTATTGAGGGGAAGGCTGATAAGCGGTCCTGAAAATATGGACATCCATGATGCGATTATATTCCATCAGCATAAGTTAAAGAAGAGTCATACACTGGTCTTCATGGACAAAAGGAAGGCAATCAGTGAAAAAAAATGGAAGAGAATGATCAGAAATGCTCCATGTGCCGTGATTACGGATCATGAACAAGAGGCTGTAAACGGAGATGAGGGGTTGACCATCATTCAAGTAGGAAATGTAAGAGAGGCTTTTATGGAGTTTGTACGTTACTACCGGAAGATATGCTCACTCCCGATTGTTGCCATAACAGGGACATGCGGAAAAACAACGACCCGGGAGATGCTCACCCAAATTATGGAGGAGAATCATTCTGTCATTTCAACAGAATGGAATGATAACGCACCTCACAGGTCTTTTGAATACCTGATGAAGATAAATGAAAGCACAGACGTCGGGATATTCGAAACAGGCTTGGGTGGACCAGGTGACCTACGCTATCACTGTAAGGTTTATCAACCGGACATCGGGGTTATTACCAACATCGGAAGTTACCATCTTGATCGTTGCAAGACCTTCGAAGGATACCTTGCAGCTAAAGCGGAAATGCTTGAAGGACTGCAGAATAAAGGAACGCTACTCTTAAATGCAGATGATCCCAACATTTCTAAAATCAGCTTGGAGGAGTATAAAGGAACCGTTCATTATTTCAGTATCCATAAGCATTCCGAATTCAGGGGAACCTCAATATCCATCAGTGAAGAAGGAACCCGTTTCACCCTACAAGCAAACGGGAAAGAATACCCTGCTTTTATCCCTGAAATCGGAGAGCATCACGTCTACAATGGATTGGCTGCTTTACGGGCAGCGATGGAACTCGGGGAAGACATTGAAACGGGAATCAGAAGGTTAAGTAGCTTTAAAAATATAGAAAGACACTTTGAACTGCAGAAAGGACGGAACGGTTCAACCATCATCGATGATACTTGGAACGTCAACCCTACCTCTTTAAGGGAAGCCATTAAAACACTTTCTATAATAGGAAAAGGTAAGAAACGGATGGCTCTTCTCGGAAATATCGAGAGGCTAGGAGAAGAATCAAAGGATGTACACAAGCAAATCGGGCAATACGTGGTGGAATGTGGAATTGATGTTCTGATCACGTATGGAAAGAAAGCGAAGTTTATAGCGGAGCAGGCAGCAAGGGAGAGTAAAGATATCATCGTATATCCTTTTACCAGTGTACAAGGGATGGAAAAAACGATATTGAATCATCTGGATGAACACACATACCTGCTGGTGAAGTGCCGGGCCGGCAGTAGACCCTTGATGAGATTAAGAGAACGCTTGATGGAATCTGAGTAAGAATGGAAAAGGGAGGGGTGAATGGTGAAACGTTTACAGCTGAAGGAAGTAATAGAGGTGGTGGGAGGACGACTGGTTCATGGGTCAAAGGATATAGAGGTGAAAGATGCGATCATTTATCATCTCCATTCCATCATCCAGAGCCACACCATGATCTTTTTAGATAGAAGGAAGCCATTCAACTATGAAAAAATAAAACATCTGGAACCCTTTGTCATCATTAGTGATGCCAGGGATAGCAGGGAGAACTATCAGCAAGCTTTTGCGGTGATTGAGGTGGAAAATATAAGAAAGGCCATCTTTGCGTTTGCTGAATATTATAGAAGGTTATTAAGCATTCCCGTTATTGCCATTACTGGAACGGATGGTAAAACAACGACAAAGGACATGATTGTTCATATTTTAAAAAAACAGTATTCCGTTCAGTCCACTGTAAGAAGCAGAAATGCGCCAAGGAAGTCCTTTGAATACCTGATGGGAATCGATGAGGATACAGACGTTGCTGTCTTCGAAACCGGCTTGGGTGCTCCCGGTAACCTTCGATATCATTGTGATATTTTCCAGCCTACCATCGGGATCATCACGAACATAGGAATCTTTCATTTGGATAAATGCAAAACATTGGAGAATTATGTTAGGGCAAAGGGAGAAATCATTGAAGGTTTAAAGAATAAAGGGACTTTACTGGTAAATGGAGACGATGAACATATAGCAACACTTCCATTAAAAGACTATAAAGGGAAGCTGGTTACCTTTGGGAAATCTGCGTGGACAGATTTGAGAGCGACTGATATTAAAGTGGATTCGAGTCAAACCAAGTTCACGATGACCTATGAATACAAACAATATTCCGTGGTTCTGCCTTGTCTCGGTGAGCATCAGGCTTATAATGCAATGGCAGCGATCGGGGCTGTACTGAATGTGGGTGTGGATATCACCTATGCCATCAACGCATTACAATCGTTTCATGTCCTCGAAAAACACTTACAAGTGAAACTGGGGATCAATGGTTCTACTATCATTGATGATTCATGGAGTTTAACTCCCGGAGCATTAAAAGAAGCATTGAAAGTTCTGCAATCCATTGCGGATGACAGGAAAAAGATTGTATTGATCGGAGATATCGGGCGGTTGGGAGATCACACGGCAAACACTCATTTAGAAGTGGGTGAGATGATCTCGAGGCAAGACATAGATGTTCTGATAACCTATGGACATAACGCTAAAAGAGTCGCTGAAAGAGTAGCAGAAAAAAACTTATTCATCCAAGTATACCCATATTTAAATATTAAAGACGTCTATCAAAAGGTCAGCTCATTATTGACACCTGATAGTTTATGCTTGTTTAAGTGTTCAAATACAGATAATGATCTAATGGACCTTAAAGAACAAATCATCAAGAAAGATGAAATGGAAAGGAAGCAGCATGATGAACGATTGCATTAGGACAGGAGTGAGACAATGAAACCTCTGCCACTGAAAGAATTAATCGGTGTGATGAACGGAGAGCTCGTATACGGGGATGAAAATTTCATCGTGAAGGATGCAATGGTTTCACATTTACACAGAATAAAAGAGAAACATACGTTAATTTTTCTAAAAAGACGCAAAGCCTTTCACATTGATAAGGTGAAAAGATATTCGCCTTATATCATCGTAACCGATAAAAGCGATGGGGAACTGAAGGAGATAGAAGCTGCCGGAATCATAAGGGTCCAAAATGCAGATGACGCCTTCTGGGCTTTTACCCGATATTACCGGCATTTATTTGAACTGCCGATCGTCGCAGTTACAGGTACATGTGGAAAAACCACGACCAAAGAAATGCTTTCCCACCTCCTATCCTCCACACATTCCATTCGATCCACCATCAGAAGCAGGAATGCCACCAGGAAATCCTTCCAATATCTCATGGGAATCGATGAAAATACAGATGCGGCCGTGTTTGAAACGGGTTTGAACGGTCCGGGCAATCTTCACTATCATTGCAAGGTGTTTCAGCCCACGATTGGAATCATTACGACGATCGGTGTCGATCATTTGGATAAGTGCAAGACGTTAGACGGATATATTAAAGCAAAATCCGAGATCGTATCAGGTGTCAGGGAAGGTGGCACTCTTATATTAAACAGCGAGGATGAAAACACAAAAAAAATATCTCTCACAAGTTTCACCGGCGATATCATTTATTGTGGAACAAGTGAAAGTGCTGATTATCGGGCAAGTGATATTGTTTACAAAAAGAACGGAATGTCATTTACTTTGCATCATAAAGAAAAGAATTATAGAACGTATTTACCGGGATTTGGTGAGCATCAGATTTACAATGCGCTGTTTGCTCTTGCAGCAGCCCATAAAATCGGGCTGAGCCTTTCAAAGGCTGTTATACGATTGAGGGCTTTTAAAAATCTGGAAAGGCATCTCCAGGTTGAAGAGGGCATCAATGCCTCTGTGATCATCGATGACACGTGGAGCTCAAACCCAACATCAGTCGCAGCAGCCATTCAAGTACTGGAAACTCTGGGAAATAATAAAACAAACGCTTTACTATTAGGTGATATTGCCTATTTAGGAAGTCATGTAAGGAAAATTTATCATGATTTAGGAAAATTAATTGCATCTACACAAATCGATATCTTAATTGCAGTCGGGGAAAATACAAAGCATTTAGCAAATCAGGCAAAAAAATATGGGTTTAAAGGAAAAGTGTTCACAGCAGCTTCAACAGCTCTTGTAAAGGAGTATGTGGAAAATCTGCTAGATGAAAAAACCATTCTTTTAGTTAAGGGTTCTATGATGGATACAGAATTAATAGGGCTTGCAAAGTCTCTTAAATTGAAAGAATAAACAGGCGGGAATAAAGACCTATTCTCTTACCCCCGCATGTATGACAAAGCATCCTTGGCAATTATTACATCCATTTTTGGGTGAAAATCAATGTTATACTTTCTGTGGTTAATTATTAGAAAATTTCACTTTATTCACAGGAGGTAGAAACATGAAGAAATTAATGACAACAGCGGTTTGCACAGTTGCTTTGACGTTCAGCTCTGTGTCTATTCCGCTTGTGCAGCAAGCAAATGCAGCGACAGCTCCCCAACAAGCTGAGGTAGAGCAGAAAGCTGATAATATCATATCTACTGCAAAGAATTTAATAGGTAAAGCGACATACGAAAGATATGTTTATAATCCCCCACATCAATTTGGTTGCAGTGGATTCATTTACTATGCCTTCAAACAGAACGGTATCGACCTTGCAACAAGGGATACAAACGTACAGGCTCAATTAGGTGAGTATGTACCAAAGGATCAGCTTCAAAAGGGAGACATTGTTTTCTTTGACTCAAATCCGAATGATAATGATCCTGTGACTCATAATGGAATTTACATTGGCGATAACAAGATCATTCATATGGCAGACGAAGAGAATGATATTCTTATCTCAGACCTGGACGGAAAAGAATATTATCAGAAAAACTATAAAACAGCACGCCGTGTACTTCCTTCCTTTATGTTTGATCAAGCAACTTCATCAACTGGGGAAAAGGTAGTTGATATTGCGGAAGGATTAATTGGAAAAGCTTCCTATGGTACGCCTTATAATGAAGAAACCTTGACCTTCAATGGTGCAGGACTGACTTATTATTCGTTTAAGCAAGTAGGAATCGACCTTAAATCAAAAACAGCCAGTGAACAATCAAAACTGGGTGAACCGGTTAAACGTCAAGACCTTCAAAAAGGTGACCTTGTGTTCCTTTCAAACAATTCTAGTAACGGAAAGATCGTTCATGCAGGTGTTTATGCAGGAAATGATCAAATCGTCCACGCTGCCGGTTCTCAATCAGGAATTAAGAAGAGCGTTATTCTTAACGGCTACTACGACGAACATTATGTTACAGCGCGCCGGGTGATTGATGTGAAAGCAGCTAATTCAGAAGATAATACTGAAACGTCAGAAACTGAAGCACCTTCAGTGGAAGCTCAGCCTGATGGACAAGCACCTTCTGCCCCTCAGGAAAAACCTGAACCAGAGACGGATGTTCAACCAGCAGCACCTGAAGAAAAACCAGAGAACACTGAAGCCAAGCCTGCTCCTGTCCAAAATAAAGGCGCTGAAGTATCAAGCCTGGCAGAGAATGTAATGGATGAGGCTCAGTATGGATATTCTTATGATGAACGTACAATGAGCTTCAACAGTGCGGGACTTGCTTATTATGTATTTAAACAGAACGGAATAGATCTTCAGGATAAAACGGCAGCAGGTCAAGCAACTAAAGGCCAAAACGTTAGCAAATCCCAATTGAAGGAAGGCGATTTAGTGTTCTTCTCGAATTCTTCAAGTAATGGAAAGATTGTTAACACCGCGATTTACGTAGGCAACAATGAAGTAATCATGTCTGCCGGCAAGAGCGTGGGTGTTGTTAAGCGAGACCTGAATAGAAGCTGGTATCAAGAAAATTACGTAACTGCCCGCAGAATCATTCAATAGCAAAAACTTATAAAAGAAAAGTTTGTGTTCTTTTCCAAAGTCTAAATCTAAAATGACCGGAGTCCTTTAAAGGATTTCGGTCTTTTTTTGTTTTCATAAATAGGGAAAATATGTATGAAAACCGGTGATCTATGATACTATTAAAAATAATAATCCAACAGGAGGACAATCCATTGAGGAGTATTGGCGGTATTTTACTTAAATTCTTCTTATCAATCGCAGGCATTATTTTTATAGGCGGACTGCCCGTTCTCCTTTCCGGCATAGGCCATCGTGAATTAAGGTTGCAGGCGTATTGGCAATCCATTAAAGAAATCGTGTCTGCCCTGTTTCACCCGGGTGATTTAACATATGTCATCATCGGTGGCCAAAAGGAACGCGACTTGTTTCCTTATTTATGGGAGCCGATCACCTACTCGTTACTCGTGCTGTTTTCTGCCTTTCTTCTGGCCGGCTTCTTAAGTATTCTCCTCACGATCCTCACCATGTTGTTTTCTCAAAAAAACCGAAATCGAATCAAGTTCATGTTTTATTTATTCGAATCTGTTCCGGATGTACTGGTTATCCTGAGTGCTCAATTACTTGTACTCACTCTATATAAGCATACGGGGATATTGTTTTTCGAAATTGCTTCAGTTGATATGGAACGTGCCTTTCTTCTGCCGGTTCTGGTTTTGGCGATTCTGCCGACTGTTCAGCTGTTTCGGATGTCCATTCTTTCATTTGAGACCGAAGAAAGAAAAGACTATGTCACATTGGCACGATCCATTGGACTCGGGAAACTGGTGATTTTGACCTTTCATATTTTAAGGAATGCGGTTATCTCCGTGTTCTTTCAATCAAAAAAGACCATCTGGTTTATGCTCTCTAATTTATTTGTGCTGGAACTGCTATTCAATATAGCCGGAATAACTCGCTTTTTAAAGTCGACGCTGCAGCCGAAAATGTTTACCATTGCGGTACTTTCCATTTTCATTCCTTTGTTTGTCTTCTATACAGTGGGAGAAATCGTTCTCTCAAAAAAAGCGAATAAGGGGGAGGAAATCTAATATGAAGAAAAGTGTGTGGAAGAATCCATTATTTCTTATTGGATTTACGTTTATAGCCCTCATGCTCATGTCCAGTTTTATGTATTCGCTGGTGTGGGGGAATGAAGTAAGAAGATTGTATTTCATTAGTGTTGAAGGTGTTGTCGTGGAATCCTCCCCGATTTCACCAAAATGGCTATTTCCACTTGGAACCGATCCCCTGGGACTTGATATGCTCGGTAAGATCATCATCGGGGCCAAGTACACGATATTAACTGCATTAGTGATTGCCTTTTTACGTGTATTATTAGCGCTCCCGATCGGATTCATTCTCGGGACATTCCTGATGAAGTATAAGAAATACATCAATGGCTGGATCGATTCCTTCCATTACATCCCCTTAACGATACTTGCCTATTTTTTGTTGGAACCGATTCTTTGGGAACCGTTTGGAGGGTTTCCTAATTCGATTGTTGAACGCTTCATCATTGAGATATTGATTTTGACCTTCCTTATTGTTCCCATATTGTCAGCTCTGTTTGGCAACGAAGTCTCTATGCTCTACAAACAGGAATTCATCATGAGTGCGAAAACACTTGGAGCGGGAAAATGGCGGATCATTTTCAAACATATTTTACCCGGAATGAAAGAAAAGCTTGTAATCGTATTTGGACAGCAATTCATGCAGACCCTGATCATCTTTATTCATTTGGGATTACTGACCCTGTTCCTCGGGGGAACCGATGTGGACTATCAAATGGTGAATGACCCTCCAAGATCCATCACCTACGAATGGTCGGGACTGATCGGGGACTCCTTCCGATACCTTCAAGGAGCACCGTGGGTTCCACTGACACCGATTCTTTTCTTTTCTGCCACAATGCTATCAGTTTCATTGATGATCGAGGGCTATGTCCAGACAACGAGCGGCCACTCATATTATAAAAAGAAATTCAAAGCGGCTTATCGTCCCTTTAATGAAAGAAAAGACCCACCGGTGCAGGCTGACTTTGAAAAGGTAAAAATGTAGAGGGGATTGTGCATAATATTAGATGGGAAAAACAAAAAAGAATATGGTAAATATTTCATGGTGGGTTTAGGTTTGTATAAAGGAAATCCGGGGAATAAGTTTACACTGAGTAAACAATCTGGAAACACTATTAACATTTCTAGTATATATATCCACTTGATTGAGAAAGTCTGGGTCGTTCACGAATCGTTCAAAAAGGGCAAAGTATTGCCAGCCCAAGCTTTCTGCCCCTTCTCTTACGGAATGTCGAATTCCCATGAAATATTTTTGTTACGAATCACAACAAAATGTTATACACATGAAATTATTTTTTGTTATAATACTCGTTGTTGATTCAAAAGATTTTACATTCGCTAAACAAATTCTTAATAAATTTTCAGTCATGAATGTTTTGAAATAAATACAATTAAAAAAGGTGATGAAGCATGAACTTCTTAAAAAGACAGTTTGAAGATACGCGTACTGGGAAGTTATCGTTCTTCTTTACAGTCGTTATACTATTTTGGATTAAGACTTATGCCGTATATTTAGCTGAATTTAACCTTGGAATACAAAATGCGCTTCAGCATTTTCTTTTATTTTTTAACCCATTAAGTTCGGCTCTCTTATTCTTTGCCTTCGCATTATTCTGGAAAGGCAAAGGGCGATATATTGCGTTTATCGTTATTAATTTGTTAATGTCCTTCGTTCTATACGCGAACGTCGTGTACTACCGATTCTTTAATGACTTTATTACAGTACCTGTTATTTTACAGGCGAAAACGAATAACGGTCTTGGTGGCAGTGCGCTTGAATTGATCAGTCCGATCGATATTTTATATTTCTTAGATCTATTCATCATCATTGGATTGATGGTTCTTAAGAAAGTGAAGCCACAGGAGAAATTGCGTTTCCGTTCAGTATTTGCGGTCATGACATCTGCAGTCCTTGTGTTCTTATTGAACTTAGGTTTAGCAAACATTGATCGTCCTGAATTATTGACTCGCAGTTTTGACCGTAACTACCTGGTGAAGTATCTTGGTACTCACAACTTTACGATTTATGATATTGTTCAAAACTCTAAAACGTCTGCTAAGCGTGCTATGGCTGACAGTAATGAAGTTTCAGAAGTTGAAAATTACGTAAAAGCAAATAAAGTAGAACCAAATCCAGAATACTTTGGTAAAGCAAAAGGGAAAAACGTTATCTACATCTCCATGGAATCCATGCAAACATTTATGATTGGCAGAGAGTTAAATGGAGAGGAAGTTACACCATTCATGAACTCACTGGTGTATAGTAAAGAAGCGATGTACTTTAATAACTTCTTCCATCAAACAGGTCAGGGGAAAACATCTGATTCTGAGTTTATTATTGAAAACTCATTATTCCCTCTTCCCCAAGGTGCTGTATTTATGACACATGCTAATAACACGTATCAATCAGCTCCTTCGATTCTAAAGGGAGAAGGATATACTTCAGCGGTATTCCACGGTAACTACAAAACATTCTGGAACCGTTCTGAGATGTATCGTTCAATGGGCTATGACGAGTTCTTCGATGCAACGTATTATGACATGAGTAATCCTGAAGAACAGCTTCCATATGGTTTGAAAGATAAGCCGTTCTTTGAAGATTCAATTCCGATGCTGGAAAGTTTAAAACAACCGTTCTACACAAAATTCATTACATTATCCAATCACTTCCCGTTTGACCGCCATGAGGAAGATGCTAATTTCCCTCAGGGTGAAACAGGTAACGGTGTAGTCGATCGATATTTCCAAACGGCTCACTACACGGATCAAGTATTGGAAGACTTTGTGAATGATTTGAAAGAAAAAGGTTTATATGAAGATACGATGATCGTTCTTTATGGTGATCACTATGGAATTTCTGATAACCATAATAAGGCGATGTCCGAGGTATTAGGTAAAGAAGTCGATAACTATGAAAGTGCTCAGCTGCAACGTGTACCACTGTTGATTCTTAACTCTGGTGCAGAAGGTGGAGTTAACCAAACGTATGGTGGACAGATTGATCTTCGCCCTACGATTATGCACCTTCTGGGAGTAGAGACAAAAGATTATCTAAGCTTTGGTCAGGATCTGCTTTCTGAAGAGCGTAAGCAAATCGTACCTTTCCGTAATGGTGATGTCATTACAGATAAGTACTCTGAAATCAAAGGAGTCTGCTACGATAACGAAACAGGTCAACCTGTAGAAGAAGAAAACAAGGCATGTGAAGAAGCAAGTAAGGAAGCGAACAAACGTCTGGAGCTTTCCGATAAAGTGGTTTATGAAGATCTACTTCGCTTCTATAAACCTGAAGGATATAAACCGATAGATCGCTCGGATTATCAGTATAATAATCCAAATCCAAAAAGCTCGGAAGATCCTGAAGCTTCACAAGAAGAAAACGACGAATAAAATAAGTATCTTTAAACAAGCTCTATCCACCAATTTTGGTGAGATGGGGCTTGTTTTTTTGTTGGTTGCTCTTTCGTAAACATTGTTGCTATTTACGCAGAGAAATACATGGACCGTTCCTTTTCGCTCCAGGCACAAGATTCCCCGGGGAGGAAGTCAAGCCTCCTCGGGCATTGCCCTGCGGGGTCTCGACCTTTCCTCTATCTCCCGCAGGAGTCAAGTGCCTTCCGCTACAATCCAATCTGTGCTATTACATTCTTACTGCAAATAAACGTAAAGAAAATCAACACAAAAAAGTTCGTATTGTTTGTCTTTGTATGGAGCAGCAATCCCCAAGGCATATGGGACCTTGAATGACAAAAAATAAGTTCAAACAATCTTATCTATAGAATGTCCTATTATCTCACCGGGTATATAACTTCTTGTAAAGAGAGTAGTGATCCGTTTTCTATTGTAACCTTTAAGCTCTGTCACGAAATTCTCTTATAGATGGTGAGGGGAACTGCGTAGACTCCTGCGGAAATACGGGCGTGCCGAGACCCCGGAAGCGAAGCTGAGGAGGCTCGGCCGAACGTCCGCGGAAAGCGAAGCAGTTCCCCTCACCATCAAACACATTCTAATTGACAGAGCCGAAGCAGACTTTTGGTAAAAAACAACAATCTTTGCCAAAGGTACATTGTAATTAAAAGATAAACATCTGATCGTTTTTGAATGTTTTATGATAGAAAATGATTACTTTTGATTAAAAATGATTGATTTTTGTAACCGTTCTCATTATAATGAAAGTAACAAGAAACGGAGAAAGTAGGAGAGTGCTATGTTAACGGAGGAACGACATCGAATCATCTTAGACTTATTGAAGGAGAAAGATGCGATAAAAATCCAAGAGATTGTGGATGTTACGAACGCTTCTGAGTCAACGATCCGCCGGGACTTAACACAGCTCGAGCAAGAAAAATTTCTGAAACGTATCCACGGTGGGGCTGCGAGGCTTCAAGGGAAACTGAAGGAATTGAGCGTTTCTGAAAAATCATCCAAAAGCTTTCATGAAAAGCAATCCATCGGTCAATATGCTGCTTCCCTGGTAGAAGAGGGCGATTGCATCTTTTTGGACGCCGGTACGACGACATTGAGTCTCATCGACCATCTTCCGCAAATGGATATTGTGGTTGTAACGAACGGGTTGACCCATGTGGACACACTCCTTCAAAAAGGCTTTAAAACGTATATGATCGGCGGATACGTAAAGCCGGTGACAAGAGCGATGGTCGGAAGTGCGGCGGTGGAATCCTTACAGCAGTATCGATTTGATAAAGCATTTATGGGAGCCAACGGGGTTCATGCTCAATATGGATTCACGACGCCGGATCCCGAAGAGGCCCAGGTAAAACGGATGGCGATTGAGTTATCAAGGGAAGCGATGTTTTTAACGGACGACTCCAAGTTTGGAGAAATCGCTTTTAGCAAAATTGTGGACCTTGATAAAGCCATGATTATAACAAACGCACTGGACGGGGAACACGATACGGCAATGTTGAAACAAACTACGATAAAGGTTGTGACACCATGATATATACCTTAACACTGAACCCTTCTGTCGATTACATTATGGAACTTGACTCCTTTCAAAAAGGCGGTCTAAACCGAAGTGAGAAAGAAAGTGCATTTCCCGGAGGCAAAGGAATCAATGTTTCCCGTGTGTTACATGTGCTGAATGTAGAAAGTGTCGCTCTTGGATTTGCAGGAGGATTTACTGGTGAGTACATTAAACAATTTTTAAATAAAGAAAAAATACAAACTGAATTTGTAGAGGTTGAAGAAGCTTCAAGAATTAACGTAAAGGTTAAATCCGATGATGAAACGGAAATTAACGGTAGTGGACCTTCGATTCGTGAGGAACATATACAGAAGTTACTCCAGCAAATATCTTCATTAACAGAAGAAGACATGATTGTTCTGGCGGGGAGTATACCTGGATCGGTGCCTAAATCGTTTTATCAGGAGATTGCTGCACAATGTAAAGAACAAGGAACGAAAGTGATTATCGATGCCGAGAAGAACTTGATTCAGCCGGTTCTTTCCTTGAATCCCTTCTTGATCAAACCGAATCATCATGAGCTGGGGGAGATGTTTGATGTGAAGATTGAGTCAGTTGATGATGCGATTCACTACGGAAAGAAGTTGAAGGATTTCGGAGTCGAAAACGTGATGGTTTCAATGGCGGAAAAAGGTGCCCTCTTACTGACCGGTAAAGAAGTATTGTATTCTTCCGTACCGAGTGGAGAGTTGCAAAGCTCGGTCGGAGCAGGAGATTCTACCGTTGCCGGATTCCTTGCGGGACTAACAAGGGGCTGGAGCATTGAGGATGCATTCCGCTTAGGAACCTCGGCTGGATCTGCCACGGCTTATTCAATCGGTCTTTGCTCATCGGAAAAAGTGGAAAGCTTATTTACAGAAATTCAGATTACGAAAAAATAGGGGGGAACAAACATGAGAATTACGGAATTATTGACGAAAGATACAATTCAGCTAAATATATCTTCTGCATCCAAAACGGGCGTTATCGATGAATTGGTATACGTATTAGATAAAAGCGGGAAGCTAGAGGATCCTAAAGAGTTCAAGCAAGCGATTCTTAATCGCGAAGCGCAAAGTACAACAGGTATTGGGGAAGGCATCGCCATTCCTCACGCGAAAACATCGGCAGTCAAAACACCTGCGATTGCATTTGGTAAATCAGAACGAGGAGTAGACTATGAATCTCTCGATGGGGCTCCTGCTCATTTGTTCTTCATGATTGCAGCAACAGAAGGGGCAAATCAAACACATCTAGAAGCGTTAAGTCGTCTTTCTTCTATACTGATGGACTCCGAGGTCCGCAAAGCGTTAGTGAATGCTTCATCAAAAGAAGAAGTTTTAGAGATTATTAATGTTCATGATCAAGAGGACGAGGAAGAGATTCCTGCTGAAACTTCCACAAGCGAAGGAAAGGTCCTGGCTGTAACGGCATGTCCTACAGGGATTGCTCATACGTATATGGCAGCAGATGCTCTGAAAGCCAAAGCGAAAGAAATGGGTGTGAATCTGAAAGTAGAGACGAATGGTTCCGGTGGAGCAAAGAACGTCTTAACTTCTGAAGAAATTGAAAATGCTTTAGCTATAATCGTAGCTGCCGATACGAAAGTGGAAATGAATCGATTTAAAGGAAAGCCTGTGATTGAAGTTCCTGTGGCTGAAGCGATTAGACGTCCTGAAGAATTATTGAATCAAGCTATGAAACAAGAGGCGTCCATATATAAAGGTAGAGAGCAATCTGGTGAGACTCATGCTGGTCCTGAGAAAAAACAAAAGTCAGGCTTTTACAAGCATCTGATGAATGGTGTTTCCAACATGCTTCCATTCGTTGTAGGTGGAGGGATCCTGATTGCGATCTCGTTCTTATTCGGCATTCAGTCAGCGAATCCTGATTCTCCTGCGTACAATGAATTTGCCGCCATGCTAATGAAAATCGGCGGAGACAATGCCTTCTACTTAATGGTTCCTGTCTTAGCGGGATTCATCGCCATGAGTATAGCCGATCGACCTGGATTTGCCCCTGGTATGATTGGCGGGTTGATTGCTGCAACGGGTCAAAGCGGGTTCTTAGGTGGAATTATTGCCGGTTTCTTAGCAGGTTATGTGGTTCTCGGAATCAAGCGTTTAACAAACAATTTTCCTCCTTCATTGGAAGGGATCAAACCGGTATTGATCTATCCGTTGCTGGGAATTTTCATTACTGGATTCATCATGCTTCAGTTCCTGGTGGAGCCACTGAGTGCAGTGAATACGGGTATTCAAAACTGGTTGGATGGATTAGGAACAGGGAACCTGATTCTACTCGGATTGGTTCTAGGTGGAATGATGGCAGTCGATATGGGAGGTCCGATCAACAAAGCGGCCTTTACATTCGGGATTGCCATGATTGAAGGAGGAAACCTTGCTCCCCATGCAGCCATCATGGCGGGCGGAATGGTACCGCCACTCGGGCTTGCACTGGCAACGACAATATTCAAGAAGAAGTTCAATGATAATGAGCGAAAAGCGGGTATCGCGGCTTACTTTATGGGAGCATCTTTTATTACAGAAGGAGCGATTCCGTTTGCTGCAGCCGATCCGTTCCGGGTCATCCCTTCTATTGTGACCGGTTCTGCGGTTGCAGGAGCGTTAGCGATGTTCTTTGGGATTGGTTTACCTGCCCCCCACGGTGGATTATTTGTATTCCCGGTAGTGGAAGGGAATCCATTGTTATATCTGTTAGCAGTACTGATTGGCTCTGTCATTACAGCCGTGATGGTTGGGTTATTAAAGAAGCCGATTAAATAATTCATGAAAGAACCAGGTGATCTCCACCTGGTTTTTTTGATTTTTGCGTTTTAAAAGGTTCATTCCAGGTAAAAAGTATAGGTAGATGATGGAGAGGGGAAAGGCTATGGAGATGATAGAATTTCTGGAGATTCCAGATGAGTTTTACACTGCTCTTATTCGTATTATGTTAATCGTTCTACTGAGCGGCTTAATTGGTATAGAGAGGGAATTTAAAAATCACCCGGCTGGTTTACGCACTCATATTCTTGTAGGTGTAGGCTCCTGTTTATTGATGCTTGTTTCCTTATATGGATTCGAACCGTTTTTAGACGAACACCCTCAATTAGTAGGTTTCGATCCAAGTCGGATTCCTTCCTATGTTATTTCGGGAATCGGCTTTCTTGGTGCGGGAACGATTATGGTCCATGGAGGTGTGACGGTTAGAGGTTTAACCACTGCCGCCAGTATTTGGGTTGTTGCAGGCTTAGGGTTGGTAGTAGGGATTGGGATGTACTACCTGGCCATTTTTACGACCCTGGTGATTGTGATAACATTATTTTTCTTGAACAACCTGGAAAGCTTTTATAAGGAAAAAGTGAAGCATAAGAAGCTGCTTCTCCTTAGTCTGGTCGTGCAAAAAGGAAAGGGGAATATCACGTCAATAAATGATGCCCTTCATGATCATGGAATCGAGATCACTCAATACCAAATTGAAGAAGGAGATGAAATGGAGGGGGTGGATGCCTTTAAATACTCCCTTCTTATACTAACTCCAAGTGCCCTTCAGTTTAATGAAGTGTTGGAAGTTGTCCAAGATTTAGAATGTGTGAAAAAGTTCCAGCTTCACAAAAAATAAAAAGGAACGAGGGTGTAATTCATGCACCCTCATTCCTTATAACGTTTATAAGCTTTCAATTTCCACATCTTTTATCCCTTCTATTTCTGAAATCGTATAGTATATGTCTACCGTCTTTTTTCTGAAGTCCACAATGATTTTCAATTCCAAAAGGTGCTGCTGATTCTTTAAGTCTTTGATCCGGATATTTTCGATAGAAATTTCTTCAGCTTTGATTCGTTCAATGATCGATTTGATCTCTTTTTTCTCCAAGATCGTAGCACGTAAGGACAGCTCTTTTTCCCGCAATCGTTTCGGACCTAAATACGTAATAATGATAGGCACCACTTCGACGGAGACTATCAAGAGAATCACACCTGCCGTAGCTTCCATGTAGAAACCGGCTCCAACAGCAATTCCGATTCCTGCCGCTCCCCAGATCATAGCTGCTGTCGTTAACCCGGAAATGCTGTCATTCCCTCTTCGTAAAATGACACCTGCCCCCAAGAAACCAATCCCTGAAACAATCTGAGCTGCCAGTCGCAAAGGATCCATCGTGATATTTACTTTATCCGATCCCTCAGAAATATAAGCAGACTCAATAGAGACAATCGTTAATAAACAGCTCACGATACATATAACGAGAGACGTCTTTAAACCTACAGGCTTTCGCTTTAATTCTCTCTCCAGCCCAATGATTAACCCTAATACCGCAGATACTCCCAGCTTTATCATGAATGTCGTATCTAATAGTTCCATCAAGCCCCCTCCAGTTCTACATTTATCCCTGAAAATTCATGTAGTAATTTAACCCTGCTGATTATAAAATAGGAGCAACGAATACATATCAGGAGGTTTGTCATGTCAGACACAAAGGTTAATCCGTATCTATTACTCGCAATCGGAGTCATCTCCGTATCAACCTCTGCCATCCTGGTAAAAGTATCGAGTGCACCAGCAGGTGTGTTGGCCTTTTACCGGTTATTTTTCACAGTTCTATTAATGTCCCCTGTATTTTTCTTAAAGTATGTGAAGGAACTGAAAGTTATTACTCTAAGAGATTGGATGTTTTCCATTTTAGCCGGGGTCTTTCTGGCCTTTCACTTCATACTCTGGTTTGAATCCTTAAATTATACTTCGGTTGCCAGTTCTACGGTACTCGTCACATTGCAGCCATTATTCGCTTTTATCGGGGCTTACTTGTTCTTTCAGGAAAAATTAACAGGGAGAGCCATCATCTCGGCGGTTTTAGCTGTTAGTGGGAGTATCATCATAAGCTGGGGAGATTTTAAAATAAGCGGAAGCGCGCTATGGGGAGATATATTAGCCTTGGTGGCGTGCGCTCTTGTAACAGGATACCTGTTATTCGGGCAGACGATAAGAAAACGACTGTCCCTCATTACCTACACGTATTTGGTCTATGCGATCAGCTCAGTCGTTTTATTCCTATATGTCATGATACGTTCCGAAAGCCTTGGGCCGTATCCGAAAGAGGATTGGGTCTACTTTCTATTGCTTGCCATCATCCCGACACTATTAGGTCATTCATTATTCAACTGGTCCCTGAAGTGGTTAAGCACCTCAACCATCTCAATGGCCATCCTCTTTGAACCAATCGGCGCTTCAATCCTTGCTTATTGGCTCTTAGCTGAAAAAGTGATGATGACTCAAGTGGTCGGCGGTCTTGTCATTATCATCGGCGTTACCTTCTTCTTAATAGAAGAAAGGAAGTTAAAAAAGATGGTCCAAAAAGTCAACGAGGTGAAAAAGAGTGAAGAACTTCCGCTTTAGAAAGGCAAATCTTAAAGACTCAACCGGTTTAGCGTACGTACACGTCCATAGCTGGAGAACGACGTACGAAGGAATCGTATCACACGAATATCTTCAGTCTTTATCAATAGAAGAAAGAGAACAAAAGTGGGTACAAATCCTTTCCGGATCTCATCATACGTACGTATGTGAAGTGGATGATGGGAAAATCGTCGGCTTTGTTTCGTTTGGGAAAGAGCGTTCAGGGGAGTACGAAGGGGAATTATTTGCCATTTATCTTCTAGAAGAATATCAAGGTAAAGGCATCGGGAAAGAGCTCTTCGGAATTGCCGCTACAGGACTTAAAAAACAAGGATACAACTCTATGTGGATATGGGTGTTGAAAGAGAATCCATCGAAACATTTCTATTATGCCTTAAAGCCTGCACTTATTAAGGAAGAGATGTTAACGATTGGCGTTGAGTCGCACCAAGAAGAAGGGTTGCTGCTGGAACTGCATTAAAAAGGAGTAAAGGAAGCGTTCATTTCGCTCCTTTACTCCTTTATTAAATTTGCTCAACAATAAACGATAACAGAATATTTCACTCAAGAAAATACGTATGTAAAACCAGAAAACACAAACGCCATGACCACTGAAAAGATGAAGGTCATTCCTCTTACAGGAGTAGTGCTTTCGCTTATCTTAAGAGCTTGTACATACGAATACGCAAACAGATACACAGCCATGATGAATGATAGAGATAATGCGACGTTGGTAAGCATGAAAAAAAGGTCTCCTTTCAGGAATGCGTAGTATTAATGTATATGGGGTTTTGTTGTTAATCAGAACAAAGAAGTGATTGATTAAGTTTTTAAAGTTTTCCTTAAAAATATATTGCAATAACATTAACAGCGTGTTATATTTATAAACGTCGCTGATGCAGCAAACAACATTTTGAAATAATAAATGAAAAAAGTTGTTGACGCGATAATGAAAGATATGTTATATTAATAAAGTCGCTTCAGAGCGGAGCGGACAAGCCTTGAACCTTGAAAACTGAACAAAACAAGACAATACGTCAACGTTAATTCTAGATTTATTTTTAAAGAGCTATTCAAACTTTTATCGGAGAGTTTGATCCTGGCTCAGGACGAACGCTGGCGGCGTGC
>Ga0307994_1000236_pt1 | contig 41819 bp, 35 predicted proteins | sample EllFjometagen261_FD_203171 | JGI IMG/M metagenome (GOLD analysis project Ga0307994, IMG submission 203171) | Marine microbial communities from Ellis Fjord, Antarctic Ocean - #261 | ecosystem: Environmental > Aquatic > Marine > Unclassified | place: Southern Ocean | collected 2014-11-02
CGGCACCGAATTCGAGCGCGACGGCAGCGATTTCGATGCGCTGTTCCACGATGGCGATCACTTCAAGATCGGCAATCTGGACGTGACCGTGCTTCATGTTCCCGGCCATACGCCTGCGGACATCGCCTATGTCATCGGCGATGCGGCGTTCGTCGGCGACACCATGTTCATGCCCGATTACGGCACCGCACGCTGCGATTTTCCCGGAGGCGATGCGCGCACGCTGTTCCGCTCGCTGCGCCGGATTCTCGAGCTTCCCGCCAATACCCGGCTGTTCATGTGCCACGACTATCTGCCCGAAGGTCGCGATCATTTCGTCTGGGAGACGACCGTGGCGGAGCAGCGCGCGCACAATGTTCACGCGCATAACGGCATCACCGAGGATGGGTTCGTCGCGATGCGCGAAGCGCGCGATGCGACGCTCGACATGCCGCGGCTCATTTTGCCTTCGGTGCAGGTCAACATGCGCGCAGGGCATCTGCCCGAACCCGAGGACAACGGCGTGCGCTACCTCAAGATCCCGCTCAACGCGCTGTGATCGGAACGGGCATGATGCTTCCGGGCTTTCCCGATGCGATGCCGCTGCAGGGGCTGGCGGGCGGGCTGATGATCGGCCTGTCCGCCGCAATCATGCTGCTGGCGCTGGGCCGGATCGCGGGCGTCAGCGGGCTTGCCGCGCGCGCCACGGGGATCTCGGCTGGCGGCGCACCGCGCGGCATCGCGATCGCGTTCATCCTCGGCCTGCCGCTGGGCGCGCTGCTGGTGAGCACGATGCTAAGCGGCGTGCAGACGACATTCCCCACCAGCCCCTGGCCGCTGCTGATCGGCGGACTGCTGGTCGGCTTCGGCACCCGGCTGGGGTCGGGCTGCACCAGCGGGCACGGGGTGTGCGGCATGTCGCGCCTGTCGCCGCGATCGATCTTTGCGACCGCGATGTTCATGGCCAGCGGCTTTGCCACCGTCGCCCTGCTGCGCGTGGGAGGATGGCTGTGAAACAGACCGCTATCGCGCTGGCCGCCGGGGTGATCTTCGGCGCGGGGCTGGCCGTCTCGGGCATGGCCGATCCGCAGCGGGTGCAGGCGTTCCTCGATCTGTTCGGCGCCTGGGACCCGACGCTCGCCTTTGTGATGGGCGGGGCGATGATCCCGATGGCGATCGCTTGGGGGGTCCAGCGGCGGATGGCCGCACCGGTCGCGGCCAGCCGCTTCGATCTGCCCGGCACCAACAGAATAGACCCCAGGCTGGCGATTGGCGCGCTGATCTTCGGCGCGGGCTGGGGGATCGGCGGGCTGTGCCCCGGCCCTGCCATCGCAGACCTTGCCATTGCCCCTGCGCCCGCCGCGATGTTCATCGCCGCAATGCTGGCGGGCATGGCGGTGCACAGGTTCGCGATACGATAACGACACTCCGCCAGCGTGCGGGACGGGAGAGCAGCATGCCGATCACCACCCAGACCACCTCGCCCGCGCCCTTGGTGCCTGCGGCGGCCAGAACCTTCGACGTCGTGATTGTCGGCGGCGGCAGCGCGGGCATCGCGACTGCCGCCAGCCTGCTCAAGCGCAACTCCCGGCTCGACATCGCGATCATCGAGCCCTCCGAGGTGCACTATTACCAGCCCGGCTGGACGATGGTCGGCGGCGGCATCTTCGATGCTCAGGTGACACGCCGCTCGCAGGCCTCGGTGATGCCAGATGGCGTCAAATGGATCCGCGCGTCGGCGAGCGGCTTTGCGCCGCAGGACAACCGCGTGATCCTGGCAGACGGCAGCGATGTGCACTATCGCGTGCTGGTCGCGTGCCCCGGCATCAAGCTCGACTGGGATGCGATCCCCGGGCTGCGCGATGCGCTCGGCCATTATGGCGTGACCTCGAACTACGGCTATGATCTTGCGCCCTATACGCGCAAGTTGGTCGATGCGCTGCGGGGCGGTCGCGCGCTGTTCACCCAGCCGCCGATGCCGATCAAATGTGCAGGCGCGCCGCAAAAGGCGATGTACCTCTCGTGCACCCGCTGGGAGAAATTGGGCGTCTTGCCCAGCATCGACGTGCAGTTCCACACCGCCGGTGCGGTGCTGTTCGGTGTTCCCGCCTATGTCCCTGCGCTGATGGAATATGTGGAGCGCTACGACGCGCATCTGAATTTCGAATCGAAGCTGGTCGCGGTCGATGGCCCCGGCGGGTTCGCGACCTTCGAGCAGAAGCGGGGTGACACGGTGACCCGGGTCGAAGAGCATTTCGACATGATCCATGTCGTGCCGCCGCAGACCGCGCCCGACTTCGTGCGGTCGAGCCCGCTGGCTGCCGCATCGGGGTTCATCGATGTCGACGAGGCGACGCTGCGCCACACCCAATATCCCAATGTCTTCGCGCTGGGCGATGCCTGCTCGGCCTCGAACGCCAAGACCATGGCCGCCGCGCGCAAGCAGGCGCCGGTGGTCGCGGTCAACGTGCTCGCCGCCTTGCAGGGCAAGCCACCGGTCGCCGATTATGACGGCTATGGCAGCTGCCCGCTGACCGTGGAATCGGGCAAGATCGTGCTCGCCGAGTTCGGCTATGGCGGCAAGTTGCTGCCAAGCTTCCCCACGTGGCTGATCGATGGCACAAGGCCCTCGCGGCTGGCATGGCTGCTCAAGGACACCATCCTGGCGCCGGTCTATTGGCACGGGATGCTCAAGGGGCGTGAATGGATGGTCAAACCGCACATGATCGGCAGCTGACAGGTGCGCCCGGCCTCCTCCTTTGCCCGCTATCTGCCGGTGCTCGACTGGGGCCGGGGCTATAACCGCAGCATCCTGACCAACGATCTGGTCGCCGCCGCGATCGTCACCATCATGCTGATTCCGCAGAGCCTCGCTTACGCGATGCTCGCAGGCCTTCCGCCCGAGATTGGCCTGTATGCCTCGATCCTGCCGATCGTCGCCTATGCGCTGTTCGGCACCAGCCGCGCGCTGGCGGTGGGCCCTGTCGCGGTGATCTCGCTGATGACGCTGACCGCTGCGAGCAGCATCGCCCCGCCGGGCAGCGCGCAGTTCATCGCGGCGGCCCTCGTGCTCGCCTTCCTGTCGGGCGCGATGCTGATCGTCATGGGCGTTTTGCGGCTGGGGTTCCTGGCCAATCTGCTGTCGCACCCGGTGGTCTCCGGCTTCATCACAGCCTCGGGACTGATCATCGCCACCAGCCAGCTCAAGTCGATCCTGGGCATCAAGGCCAGCGGCGAGGCGATGCCCGAGCTGGTCAGCACCTTGATCGCCAACCTTGCGACCACCAACCTGCCCACGGTGATCATCGGGGTTGTCTCCACGGCGTTCCTGTTCTGGGTGCGCAAGGGGTTGAAGCTGCTGCTCGTCAAGCTGGGGCTGAAAGCCCGCACCGCGGACCTGACCGCCAAGGCGGGACCGATCGCCGCGGTTGCGGTGTCGACGCTCGCGGTGGTGCTGCTCGATCTCGAAGCACAGGGGGTGAAGGTCGTCGGCCAGATCCCGCAGAGCCTGCCGCCGTTCACCGTACCGCTGTTCGATGCGGAACTGTGGCAGCGCCTTGCAATTCCCGCCCTGCTGCTCAGTGTCATCGGCTTTGTCGAAAGCGTCTCGGTCGCGCAGACACTGGCGGCCAAGAAGCGCCAGCGGATCAATCCCGACCAGGAACTGATCGGGCTGGGGGCGGCGAATGTCGCAGCGGCGTTTACCGGCGGCTATCCGGTGACCGGGGGCTTTGCGCGATCGGTGGTCAATTTCGATGCGGGAGCCGAAACTCCGGCAGCAGGCGCCTTTACCGCGATCGGCATTGCGGTCGCTGCGCTGTTCCTCACCCCGTTCCTCGCCTCGCTGCCGATCGCGACATTGGCCGCGACGATCATCGTTGCCGTCCTCAGCCTCGTCGACTTCAGGACGCCGCAGCATATCTGGCATTATTCCAAGCCCGATTTCGCCGCGATGGCCGCCACGGTGCTGGTGACGTTGCTGGCAGGCGTCGAGCCCGGCGTGATTGCGGGCGTGGGCCTCTCGCTGGCGTTGTTTCTGTGGCGGGCATCGCGTCCGCATGCCGCCATCGTCGGGCGGGTGCCGGAGACCGAGCACTTCCGCAACGTCAGGCGGCACCAGGTGCTCACCGATCCGCGCATCCTCACGATCCGTATCGATGAAAGCCTGACCTATCTCAACGCGCGCTGGCTCGAGGAATTCGTGCTCGAACAGGTGGCCGAGCACCCGAAACTGCGGCACCTCATCCTGATGTGCTCTGCGGTCAATGCGATCGATGCATCGGCACTGGAAAGCATCGAGGCAATCAATCATCGCCTTGCCGACGCCGGGGTCAATTTGCACCTGTCAGAGGTCAAGGGCCCGGTGATGGACGCTCTCGAGCGATCGCATCTGCTGCACGACCTGACCGGCACGGTATGGCTGTCGCAGAACAAGGCGTTCGCCGCGCTGCTGGTGCTGGCTGACGACGAAGACGCACCTGCAACCAGCGACGACCCCTGGGCCGCCAGGGGGCTGATCTGATCCTTGGCGCATGAAAAACGGCGGCAAACCTTTCGGTTCGCCGCCGTTCGTCGACCTTCGAAGGGGAAGGTTTACTGGTTGGGGGTTGCACCCGGAACTTCGCTCGGGGCGATTTCGCCATTGTCGTCGATCTGGTTGGCGCGTTCTTCGCCAGCATCTTCAACGGCATCGGCCTGCGCATCGAGAGCGTCTTCCTGCGCTTCAGTCGGGGCCTGGTCGGCCATGTCTTCGATCGCATCAGCTTCGGCTTCTGCCTGATCTTCGACCTGGTCGGCCTGTTCGCTCTGGCAAGCTGCCAGGCTGATGAGACCGATGCTGGCGATGCCGGTAAGAATCTGTTTACGCATAATTTGCTCCACTACCCTGTTTCATGCACGACGCATGACGGGATTTACGACCATCATCCCGGATGGTTGCACGGGGCATAATTTTTTTCCGCCCGTCGCCTTTGCTCGCACCCACCGCCGGGTGCAGTCAGCGCAACGCTAGCCAAAGCGGATCAAAGCTGCTTTAGAGCATGACCGGGTTTGGGGTTGGAAACGCCACTTTGACATCAGTACCGCCGCCTCACGAGCCATCATTTCCGGATTCCGTATCCGGGACGGGACAGGCTGTGTCCGGTGCCGGACAGGGCGAACGCGCAGCCAAGGCCGATGGCGACATCGCCGCACTGGCCAAGGGCGGGCGCACCAATTTCCTGGGCTTTCTGCTGCGGCTGGCCGCACGCCTGCCGTTCCTGTTCATCGCCGGGCGGCTGTACGGCGCAGAATCGCTGGGCCGGTTTGCCTATGCCATTCTGGTGGTCGAATTCGCAGCGCAATTGGCCACTCTGGGCCTCAAGCGCGGGCTCGCAGCGCAACTGGCGCGCACCTCGCGGCCGCATGCGCAGGTGGTCGCAGACGGGTTGCTGGTCAGCTTCATCGCCTCGGCAGCTGCAGTGATCTTGCTGATGCTGTTTCCCGAACTGATGTTCCCCAACAGCACCGCAGGCGAGATCGACCGGCTGCTGCCGCTGATCATCTTTGCCGTGGCCGGATCCGACATCGCTTTGGCGGCGCTGGCCTATCGCTTCGACATTGCCTCTGCGGTGCGCGCGCGCTCGGTGATCGAGCCGTGGACGATCAGCATCACCGCCTGGATCTTCTTCTACTGGACGCCGCAGGACGGCCTGATCCTGTCGTATATCGCATCGATGGCCGCGGCGTTCGTCGCCTCGATCTGGCCGATGCTGCGCAGCTATGGCCTGCCTTGGGGCTGGCGCCCCCAGCCGATGAAGCTGGCCCGGATGGCGCGGCGCAATTCACCGCTGGCCGCCGCGGACGCCATCGAATGGGGCAGCCGGCGGCTCGACCTTGCCGTGCTCGGGCTGTTCGCTTCGCCCGCAGTGGTGGGCATCTATTACATCGCACAACAGGTCGCCAGCCTGCCGCAGAAGCTCAAGACCAGCTTCGACCCGATCCTGGGCCCGGTGATCACGCGCAACCTGCAGGAAGGCAAATTGACCGAGATCGCGCGGCAGGTCAGCCAGGTGGGGTTCTGGATCATCGCCGCGCAGACCGGAGTCGCGCTGGCGCTGGGCATCCCGGGAGAAGGCGTGATGGGGCTGGTGGGACCCAATTTCGTCGGCGGCACCGGCGCGCTCGCGTTTCTGCTCGCAGCAGAGGTCGTCGCCGCCACCGCAGCCGTGAGCGAGGCTGCGTTGATCTATATCGCCCGGCACCGCAACCTGATGATCTCGCTGGCCATGCTGGCGCTGCAGGCGGTGCTAAGCGTCGCGCTGATCCTGACCGCGCAGGCGATGGGCCTGCCCCCCCTGTTTCAGGCGGCGAGCGTCGCGCTCGCGCTCGCGCTGGCACTGGGCTTTGCCTCGATCGTCAAGGCGCGGCTGCTCTCCAAGCTTTTGGGCGCGCCGGTCAATGGCTGGCGCTGGGCTCTGGTATGGGCGGCGGCGGTCGCATCCCTGGTCGGCTGGGGCTTTACCAAGCTGCCCGAATGGGCCGAGCTTGCGATCGGCATACCCGCCATTCTCGGCGTCTATGGCTGGATCATCTGGCGGCGCGGCTTTGGCCCGGAAGACCGCGAGCTGTTCCGGACCCGCAAGGCAAACACCCCCTGAAAGCCTCGCGGGGCTTCGCATTGCGTCTGCCATAAAAGCGCATCGGGCGTATTTTGCTTGCGCGTGTGATGATATTTTGTATCACGCGAGCCTCGGAAGCGATCAGTGGGGGCCGCTTCTTCAAGCAGGATCGCATATCATGGCCAATCGCGTCATATCTTTCATGTCTGCCATCGCGGCAGGCACCGCAGCCGTCACGACCCCGGCCCTGGCCGAGGACGACGCCGGATCGATCGTGGTCACCGGCCAGCGCCAGGCATATCGCGGAGACTTCGCCTTGCGCGAAACACCGCAGGCGATCACCCAGATCGATGCCGAGATCATCGACCAGAACGCCATTCTGCGGCTGTCTGACGTGCTCGACCTGTCGGCATCGGTGGCGCGCCAGAACAATTTTGGCGGGTTGTGGGATTCCTACGCGGTGCGCGGCTTTGCGGGCGATGAGAACCTGCCCTCGGGGTATCTGGTCAACGGCTTCAACGGCGGACGCGGCTTTGGCGGCACCCGCGATGCTGCGGGGATCGAGCGGGTCGAGGTGCTCAAGGGGCCCAACGCGGCGCTGTTCGGGCGCGGCGAGCCCGGCGGCACGGTCAACATCGTCACCAAGGTCGCCGATTTCGATACCCGCGGCCGGATCACCGCGCTGGCGGGCAGCTTCGACCGCCGTCGCGCCGATGGCGATGTCAACATCGCGATTGGGGATGTCGCTGCAATCCGGCTGATCGGCTATTACGAGAATGCCGGCAGCTTTCGTGACACCGTGCGCAGCGAGCGGTTGGGCTTCCTGCCCTCGGTGTTGTTCAAGCTCGGCGAGCGCACTACTCTCACCTATGACCTCGAACTGTCGCGGCAGGAGGCCGATTTCGATCGCGGCGTGCCCGCCATTCGCGGCGTGCTGGGGCTTGTCCCGCGCTCGCGTTTTCTGGGCGAGCCGGGCGATGGGCCGATCAAAGCCGATGCCACCGGCCATCAGGTGCAATTGCGGCACGAGTTCAATGACGACTGGAGCGTCATGCTGGGCGGCCAGTATCGCGACACCCGGCTGGAAGGCTTTTCCACCGAGGCCGAGCTGGTCGCCAGCCGCCAGCGGCTGGGCCGCGATGGCCGCTCGCTGTCGCGCCAGCGCCGCTCGCGGCTGTACGAGGGCGAGCATTTCGTCCTGCGCGGCGAGGTTGCCGGCAAGTTCGACACCGGCAGCCTGTCGCACCGTGTGCTGATCGGCGTGGATTACGACGAGTTCGACAACTCGCAACTCTTCCTGCGCTTCCGCCCGGCCGTGATCGGCGCTGCCACCACCGCTCAGGCGACCAACGATATCGATATCTTCAATCCGGTCTATGGCCGCTTCCCGCTGCCCGCGCCCGGACCACAGACCAACCGGCTCGATCAGCAGCGCGCGGTGGGTGCCTATGTTCAGGACCAGATCACGCTCAGCGACAGCCTGCAACTGCGCATCGGCGGACGCTTCGACGACATCACGGTGGAGACTTTGAACCGCGCCAACAATGTCGCCGCCAGCCGCAGCTACAACCGGTTCAGTCCGCAGGCCGGCATCGTGTTTACCGCATCGGATGCTGTGTCGCTCTACGCCGCGTATGGCGAGGGCTTCCGCGCCAATCTTGGCGCGACAGCGGCAGGCACGCTGTTCGATCCGGAGACCTCCAAATCGGCCGAGATCGGCGCGAAATTCGGGCTGCTGGACGGCGCGCTGGAAGGCACGGTGTCGCTGTTTACCCTGTCCAAGTCCAACGTGCTGGCGGCAGACCCGGGCAATCCGGGGTTCTCGCTGCCCATCGGCAAGGCGCGCAGCCGCGGGCTTGAGGTGGACATTGCCGGCAAGCTTCCCGGTGATATCGATCTGTGGCTGTCTTATGCCTATGTCGATGCCGAAGCGCGTGCCAACGTCACCGACCTCAACTTCGGCCTGGCGATCCGCTCGGGCGACCGGCTGATCAACATCCCCCGCCACAGTGCCAATATCCAGCTGTCGCGCGGCTTCGACATCGCCACCACCCGCCTGAACGTTGGCGGCGGCGTGCAATATGTCGGCAAAAGGCTGGGCGAGACCGCGACCACCTTCGAGCTGCCCGATTATGTCCTGACGCGGGTGTTTGCGAGCTGGAAGCTGCAGGAAAATCTCGAGGTGATTGCCAATGTCACCAACCTGTTCAATACCACTTACTACACCAACAGCTTTGCCCAATTGTGGGTCCAGCCGGGAAGCCCGCGCGCCGCATCGGTTGCCGTGCGCGTGTCTTTTTGAGAAGGGATTAAGGTGACCGATTGCACCCTGGCCATCGCCGATCTGGTTGTCGAACGCGGGGACCGGCGCATCGTCGACGGTCTTTGCCTGTCGCTGGCGCCGGGGGAAATCTATGCGCTGCTCGGCGGCAATGGCGCCGGCAAATCGACCACGCTGTTTGCGATCCTGGGCTTTCTGCCGTTCTCGTCGGGTACGCTCACTGTTTGCGGGCAGGACCCGCGCTCCAGCCCGGATGCGGTGCGCGCATCGGTTGCCTATCTGCCCGAGAATGTCGCGCTGTACGATCACCTGACCGCGCGCGAGAATGTCGAGTATTTCCTGAAAGTTGCCGATTGCGCCAGGCCACGCGCGGATATCGAGCAGGCGTTTCAGAGCGTCAGCCTGGCCGCCACCGCCTGGGACCAGCGCGCCGGGCGCTTCTCCAAGGGGATGCGGCAGAAGACCGCGATCGCGCTCGCTTTGCTGCGCAACACGCCGCTGCTGCTGCTCGATGAACCGACATCGGGGCTGGACCCGGCAGCCGCAGCGGATTTCCACGCGCTGCTTGAAGCGTTGTCGGCCCGCGGGGTCTCGATCCTGATGGTCACGCACGACCTGCTGGGTGCGGCCGATACCGCCGACCGCATCGGCCTGATTGCGGGCGGACGGATCGCCAATGAATGGCGCGCCCAAGAGACCGGTCCGCGCTTCGATCTCAACACGCTGCACGACGGCTTTGCGGGCGTGAAATGAACCGCAGCCTGATCATTGCCGCAGCCGAGCTGCGCCTGATGCTGCGGTCGCGGCTGGCGCTGGTCGGGGTCGTGACGTTGCTGCTGCTGTCGGCGATCGCGGCGGTCACCTCGGCGGTACAGATGACCGAGGCCGCCAGGGCACGCGCGCAGGCGCAGACCGAGACCGATGAGCAGTTCGAGGCGCAGCCCGACCGCCACCCGCACCGCATGGTGCATTATGGCACCTATGCGCTGCGCCCCGTCGGGCCGCTCGCCGCGTTCGATCCCGGCGTCGATTCCTTCACCGGCACCGTGCTGTTCCTCGAGGGGCACCGTCAGAACAGCGCGACCTTCGGCGCGGCGCGTGAATCATCCGATCTGCTGCGCTTCGGCCAGCTGACCCCGGCGTTCGTGCTGCAGACACTGGCGCCGCTGCTGTTGATCTTCCTGGGTTTTGCGACCGTCGCGCGCGAGCGCGAGCGCGGCAGCCTGCGCGCACTGGCGGCGCATGGTGCGAGCGCAGGCAGCATCGTCGGCGGCAAGGCGCTTGCGCTGGGTCTGGTCGCATTGCTCGCGCTGACACCCGCGCTGGTCGCATTGGGTTGGGCGGCGCTGCGCCAGCCGCATGAAGCCGGGGTCGCGCTGGTGATCGCGCTCGCTTATGCCGGGTATCTCGCCGCCTGGGTGCTGGGCATCGTGGCGCTGTCGGCGATTGCGCGAACATCGCAGGGCGCGTTGATCGCGCTGATCGCCGCCTGGGCTCTGATCGTGGTGCTGGTGCCGCGCGCCGCGGCGGGCTGGGCAGGCGTTGCTGATCCGCTGCCCAGCCGGGTCGACACCGAACTTGCGATTGCCGCGGACCTGCGCCGCATCGGCGACAGCCACAACCCCAACGATCCGCATTTCGCCGCGTTCAAGGCGAACCTGCTCAAGCAATATGGCGTCACCCGCACCGAGGACCTCCCGTTCAACTATCGCGGGCGCCTGGCTCAGGAGGGCGAGCGGATCACCTCGCAATTGTTCAAGGACTATGCCGCGCGCGCCGACGCCATCCGCGCGCGCCAGTCCGGCTGGCTGGCCTGGGCAGGCGTATTGAGCCCCGCGCTGTCGGTCCGCAACGCATCGATGGTCGGCGCCGCCACTGATCTAACGACCCACACGGCGTTCATGAATGCGGCGGAAGCCTATCGCTTCGATCTGGTGCAGAGGCTCAACGGCCTTCAGGCCACCGCGGTGTCCGGCGCCGATGACAACGCGCGCAGCAAGGACCCGCTGGCCGACAGGCGCACGCGCATTTCCGCAGACTTCTGGAAGACCATGCCCCGGTTTGATTTCGCCGCGCCCTCGGCATCGGCTCGCATGGCAGCGATGCTGCCCTCGCTGGCGCTGCTGGCGCTGTGGATCGTGCTGGCGCTGGGCGGGCTGGCGCTGGCTGCGCGGCGGATGGGAAGGCTCGGCGCATGAGCAGCGTGATCCGTGAAATCTGGCTGCTGGGCCGCAACCGCGCTGCGCTTGCCGCTTTGGTGCTGCTGGCGGTGTTCGCCGCCGCAGGCGTCGCCATCGGGCTTGCCAATGTCGCACGCGATTCTGCGATGATCGAGCGGATGCTTGCAGGCCAGCCCGCCGAAGAACAAGCGGTGGCCAGCTTCGTGAAGGATGCGGGCTATGGCGCCTATTACGGGTTCCAGCCGGTCTGGGATCCGCCATCGGACCTCGCCTTCGCCGCGCTGGGCAACCGCGACATCGCGCCTGCCATCCTGCGGGTGCGCTCGCTCTCGCTAGAAGCGCAGCTCTATGAAAACGAGAGCGCCAACCCAGAGCTGTCGCTGGCCGGTCGGTTCGACCTTGTGTTCATCACCATCTACATCGCGCCATTGGTGCTGATCGCGCTGCTGCATGACCTCTGGTCGGGCGAGCGCGAGGCGGGGCGGCTGTTCATGCTGTCCGCTCTCCCCAGGGCGCGACGACGGCTTTGGTCTGTGCGGATCGCGGTGCGGATCGCAGACGTGCTCGCCGCGCTGCTGATCCCGTTTGCCGTGGGGGCTGTGCTGGCAGGTACTGCCCTGCCCCGCGCGCTGGCCTTCGGCGGGCTGATCACGCTCGCGTGCCTGTTCTGGTCGGTGGTCATTCTGCTGGTGGCGCGGCGCGGCGCAAGCTCGGTGGTCAACGCAGCGACCCTCGCGTCGATCTGGTTCGCGCTGACGCTGGTCATTCCCGCCGCCACCAATCTGGTGATCAACGCCGCCGTTCCGGTGCCAGATGGCGCGGCTTTGGCGCGCGAGAACCGCGAGTTCGTCCACGGCGCCTGGGATCGCCCACGCGAGCAGACGATGGACGCGTTCCTGGCGCTCTATCCGCAGCATGCAGTCGGAAGCGCGTTGCCGCCCACCTTCCACTACAAATGGTATTTCGCCTTTCAGCACTTGGGCGATGTGCATGTTGCCAGGCAATCGCAGGCCTATCGCGACGGCATCGCGGGCCGCGCAGCCTATGCCCGGGCTGCGGGCTGGGTGCTGCCACCAGCGGGTATCGCGCAGGCCATGACTGCGCTAGCGGGGACGGACGTCACCGCCCCGCTTGAATTTCAACAGCGCATCCGCGCCTATCATACGCGACTGCGCGAGTATTATTATGACTATCTCTTCAGCGAACGCCCCTTCGACGTCCAGATCCTTGCGGATGTTCCGCGCTTCGATCCTGCTGACGGCAGCGGCGCTGGGGCTGAATGACGCCGCGTTTGCCCAGCGTGTCACCGACAACGCCGCAGGCGGCGCCGAGGATGCCTTCGGCACCAGCATCGGCAACGAACGCGTGGGGCTGTACAGCGGAAACGACGTGCGCGGCTTTTCACCGGTCACCGCCAACAACATCCGGTTGGAGGGGCTGTATTTCGACCGTCCGGCCTCGTTCACCGACCGCTTGGTGCAGAGCAATGTCGTCCGCGTCGGGCTGACGGCGCAGAATTATCTGTTCCCCGCCCCCACCGGCATCGTCGATTACAAGATCCGCCCCGCGGGCAACGACTTCGTCCTCAGCACCATGTTCGGCCTCAACAGCTGGGGCGGCGGGCGGCTCGAGCTCGACGCGCAGATTCCGGTGATCAAGGACAAGCTCAGCCTGGTGGCAGGCGTGGCGGGGTTCGTCGACGAGCTTGCGCCGGGCAACCAGTCGTTCTTCGGCTCCTATGCGCTGGCTGCACGCTGGAAGCCCGCGCCGGGGATCGAGGTCATCCCGTTCTGGAGCCGGATCGACCTCTACAACCGCGAGGCCGCGCCACTCTACACGCCCGAAGGCGCGTTCCTGCCACCGCGCGTCGAGCGCCGCCGCTTCCCCGGCCCTGAATGGGCGGACCAGCGCAACACCGTGCAGCATTACGGCGCGCTCACCAAGGCGCGGCTGAGCGAAAAGTGGCAGCTCGCCGCCGGGCTGTTCCGCTCGACATCGGACAGCGCCACCAATTTCGCGCAGAACTTCATCGCGATGCGCCCCGATGGCACAGCGATCCGCCGCGTGACCAGCGACCCGCCCTTGTCGCTCGCGGGGACCAGCGGCGAACTGCGCCTCAGCCGAACCTTTGCCGATGGTCCGCGCCGCCACACCGTGCATCTCGCGGTGCGCGGGCGCGAGCGGGTCAGTCGCTATGGCGGCGGCGGGCGGATCGATTTCGAACGCGCGCCGGTGGACGAGGTGCTCGATATCCCCACGCCCGATTTCACCTTCGTGCCGCAGACCGGCGAGACCGTGCGCCAGGGGATCGCGGGTGTCGCCTATGACGGCCGCTGGGCGGGCGTCGGGGGCCTGAGCCTCGGATTGCAGCACACCTGGTATGCCAAGCGGGTCGATCGCCCCGGCGCCCCGCTCGCGCGCACCGACGATCAGGCTTGGCTGCCCAATGTCACCGCCTCGCTCGAGCTCAGCGATCGGCTGGCGGTCTATGGCAGCTATACCAAGGGGCTTGAGGAAAGCGGCATCGCCCCCGACAGCGCAGCCAATCGCACCGAGGCACTGCCTGCGATCCTGACATCGCAGATCGATGGCGGGCTGCGCTGGAAGGCGCCCTGGGGGATGAGCCTGATCGCGGGGCTGTTCGATGTGCGCAAACCCTATTTCGCCGCCGACGAGGCCAATGTGTTTCGCGAGCTGGGCGATGTCCGCCATCGCGGGATCGAGCTCTCCGCCGCCGGGCCGCTCGCCAAGGGGCTGACCGTGGTCGCAGGCGCGGTGCTGATGCAACCGCGCGTCACCGGCGATGGGGTTCGGCTTGGCCGGGTCGGGCGGCGGCCGCTAGGCCAACCCTCGCAGCTGCTGACGCTGGCGACGCAATATGCGCTCCCCGGCGTGGACGGCGTGCAGCTGACGTTCAACGTCACCCATCGCGGCACCCGCGCCGCCGATACGCGCAATCTGGTCACCTTGCCCGCGCGCGCCATCCTGGATGCAGGGGTGCGCTGGCGGTTCGATCTGGCCGAAAACCCAGCGCTGCTGAGGGTGCAATTGCAGAACCTGACCAACGCCTATGATCTCGCTCTGGTCGGCAGCGGCAGCTATCAGGTCAATTCGCCGCGCCAGCTGACGATGTTCCTCACCGTCGATTTCTGAGACGGGAACGCAAGCGGGCGGAGCGACTACGCCCCGCCCGCCCGGAACGCTTACTTTGCCTCGCCCATTTCGCTCAGCAGCCGCTGCGCGCCATCGACCTTTTCCATGGTCCAAAGCATGAAGCGGCTGTCGACGTGGATGGTGCGGTTGATGCTTGCATCGTACGACCAGTCGGACACCACGCCATCGAGCGTGCCATCGAACGCCAGTCCGACGAACTCGCCGCGCGCGTTGAGCGTCGCCGAGCCCGAATTGCCGTTGGTGATGTCCACGGTCGACAAATAGTTGACCGGCAGCGTGCCCAATTTGGCGTCGGTGTAGGAACCGAAGTCGCGCGCCTTGAGCTTGTCGATCGCAGCCTTGGGGGCATCGAATTCGCCGCGTCCGGTCTGCTTGGCGACCAGTCCTTCCGCGGTGGTGAACGGCGTCCAGATCAGGCCATCGCGCTGCTTGCCGGTCACCTTGCCATAGGTAAAGCGCAGCGATCCGTTGGCGTCGGGGTACAACGTGCGGCCCTGTGATTTGGCGAAGGCAAGCTGCCCCGCCATCACCTGCGAGCGGGCTGCCTGCAGCCGCCCTGCCCGCTCCTTGGCCTTGTCCTCATCCGCCTTGGCGCCCGGATAGGCAGCGACCGCGAGCTGGATGAACGGATCGGCCGAGGCCTCGAACGCGGATGCGGGCTTGTCCATCCAGCCGATGCGCTGCGCGGTATCGCCCAGCTGAGTGTCGGCGTACATCCGCTCCATGCCGATCGCGGCGATCTTGGCTTCGAGCGGCGCATTGCGCTTGTCCGCCGCCACCTTGGCATATTCGCCCAAAGCCTGCTCGAACAGCACCTTGTCCACACCGGCGTCGAAGCGGCGCTCGATCTGGGTCAGGCGTTCGCGGATCGAAAGCCGATCGCGATCCTGGAAGCCGGGCTCGCGCTGCGCATCGGGCTTTTCGCGCTCCTTCGCCCAGCGATACAGCGTTCCTGCCGCCGACAGAAGCTGCGCGCGGCCCAATGTCGAGAGCCGCAGGCTGTCGACGCGGGCCTGGTTCGATTCGGCGACCAACGCGTCCAGATCGGCGAGCGCCTTGCCATACTGGCGGGTGCGCGCAGGGTCCGCCGCCACCCAGGCGCGCAACTCCGCATCCGCGCGGTCCTTGCGACCCAGCAGGTCGATGGCATCGGCCCCGGCGATCTCGCCCAGCAGCTTCTTCTTGTAGTTGTCCGATCCCTTGAGAATCGATGCGTATTTGATCTCGGCGTCCTTGTTGCCCGCCACCGCCTTGATAATCGCATCCGAATAATCGGCGCGCAGCTGCTGGTCTATCGCATAGACCTGCTCGAAATTGTGACGAACCTCGGCGGCGGTCCAGTGGCGCTGGGTGACGCCGGGGAAGCCCGCGACCATCACGAAGTCGCCTTCTTCCAACGGCTTTTCGGCAATCTTCAACCACGACTTGGGCTTGTAGGGCACGTTGCTCGCCGAATAGGGCGCCGACGAACCATCGGGCGCGACATAGGCGCGGTAGAAGCCGAAATCGCCGGTGTGGCGCGGCCACTGCCAGTTGTCGGTCTCACCGCCGAAATTGCCGATGCCGCCAGCGGGTGCATAGACCAGCCGGACATCCTTGATCTCGAGCTGCTGCTGCAGGAAATAGGTCTGCCCGCCGAAATAGGGGCGAACGTCGCAGCGGCGGTTGGCCTGCTTTTCGCATTCGGAGATCAGGCTCTTGCGGTTGCTTTCCAGCCGGTTGTAGCGGTCGAGGCCAGACAGCTTGCTGGTGACACCCTTGGTCATCGCCGCAGTGACGTCGCGCAGGTCCTCGATCACAAAGATGCGCGATCCGGGCGCGGCCTGAACCTCGTCGGCGTTGGTCTGGGCCAGGAACCCATCGGTCAGATAATCCTGGCCGGGCTTGGAATTGTACTGGATCGACCCATAGACGCAGTGATGATTGGTCGCGACCAGACCTTCCGGGCTGACGAACGAGGCCGAGCACCCGCCCAGCGAGACGATGGCGTTGAGCGGCGCGGTCTTGAGGTCGCCAAGATCGGCGGGCGACAGCTCGAGCCCCGCCTGTTTGAGCTTGTCGCCCAGCGCAGGGGTCTGGCCAGGAAGCCACATGCCCTCTTCGGCAAAGGCAGGCGCGGAAAGCAGTAGCGCGGTGGTGGCAAGCAACAGGGGATGACGCATTAAGGAACCTCCGGATGATCGCAAAAGCGATGGATGGTCGCCCAGATAGACCGGGCAAATCAGCTGGGCAAGCGCGGTGGAAAGGCAGGACGCCGGGGTCAGAGATCGACCGTCAGATAGGCGCTGACCAGCCTTCCGTCGAAGATGTCGTAAGCGCCCGGGCCACGCAGATCGAAGCCGCGGACATCGAAGACATTGCTCATCGAGACGCGGAAGGTCGCAGGCGTTCCGTCCAGATCAAACGCATAGCGTCCGCCCAGCGACACCAGCGTGCGCGCCTCGATGAACACGGCATTGTCGATCGTCGCAGGCAGCCTGCCGGAATGGCTGATGCCGGTGTCGACCGAAACCCCGGGCAGGAACGGCAGGCGCCAGTCCAGATTGATGTCGATCCGCTCGCGCGGTGTTCCCACCGGGCGCCGGCCCAGCCGCCCCAGCCGTACGCCATCGCCGGTCACCCTGGGATCCAGCAGCACGCCGCCCAGCGCGATGCTGAGGTTGCCGGTGACCTTGCCCGAGAGCGACAGCTCTATGCCGCGGTTGCGCACATCGCCCAGCGCGCGGAAGACATTGTCGACATCCAGATCGAAATAGGGCTTGCGCAGATCGAACACGCCCGCGACCAGCCGGACATCGGGGCTGATCTGGTAGCGCAGCCCCGCTTCGGACTGGCGGGTGATGATCGCGGGCAGCGCCTCGTTGCGGTTGAGCGCGAAGGCAGGCGCGACCCCGCTTTCCTCGAGCCCGCGCGTGTGGCTGGCATAGATCGCCAGATTGTCGATCGCGGTGATCGCGACGCCCAGATTGTACAGCAGCGGGGTTGAGCGCGTGCGCACCGTGCCGAACACCGGCTGGTCGACGCGCTTGCGATAGTCGCTGTAGCTCAGGCCCAGCGTCAGTTCGCCCACCGATTGCCACTGGCCCTGATAGGCGACGCCCGCAAACCATTGCCGCACGCTGTCATTCGCCTGCGGCCCGAAGGCGAAACCGGGCCGGGGCGGATTGAGCACCTCGCCGATGCGGACCGGCCCCAGATCGATCCGCGCGGCGCCATCGAACACCTGCCCCCGGTCACGCCCGCGCAGGCTGACGGTGATGCGATGCGTGCGCTGGGCCTCGGCAAAGACCTTGCTCATCCTCACCTCGCCGCTGGTCGATGCAAGCTTGGTCGGCGGATCGGCAAGGATCAGCTGCGCGCCCTCGCCCTGCGGTGTCAGGTCGAAGATCAGGTTGGTGAAGGCGCGCGCGTCATCGAACAGCGACCGGAACAGACCGCCGCGCAGCTCCCAGTCGTCACCCAGATCGGCGCGTCCGAAGGCACCGTAGTTGATCGCGACGCCGCGGTAGCGAGCCCAGTCCGGTCCGAAATAGCGGCGGCGCGGCACGCGCGGCGGGCGGAAATCGCCTGCGGGAATGTAGATCGGGCCCGCCTCGTCGCCATACAGGTCCGACCGCGCCCAAAAGGGGATGATCTCGATCCGGTCGCTGGGGGTGATCCTGAGCGAGACCGCCTCGATATGCTGGAAGCTGTCGGTGGCGTTGTAGAAGGCGTTGCGATAGACGCCCGCGCCGACCCCCAGTGCGAGCTTGTCCTGAATCAGCGGCAGGCTGACATCGACCTCAGCGCCTGCGGCACCAAAGCTGTTGATATCGACCAGCGCGGCGAGCGATGCGCTGTCGCCGGGCTTGCGAAAGCTGTAATCGACGATGCCGGTCGGCGCGGGAAAATCGAACCCGAAGGCGCTGAGCCCCACCCGGATCGTGGTCGAGCGGCGGATGCGGCTGGTCAGCCCCCAGACCTGATCGAAATACAGCCCCTCGATGCGGATGTTTCCGGCGCGTGTAGGCGAAAAGCCGCGCACCTCGGCCGCGCTGTAGATCCCGATGGTCTCGCGCCCGACACTGACCCCGAACCCGTCCGATGCCGCGCGCACTGCATTCTCGCTCGCGCGGCCCTGTTCGCCCAGCGCATTGGCCTGTTCGGCGGAGGGGCGATCGTCAGCGGGTTGCTGGTCATCGATGACGGGAGGGTCGGTTTCCTGCGCCAGCGCGGACGCGGGCATCGCCATGCCCGCCGCCAGCCATGCCGCCCACCGCAAGTGCGCGCCATCAGCCATGCAGGTGCCGGGCGGGCGTATCGATCACCAGCACCAGCCGCTTGTCGCCGCTGCCCTCGATCGGCGGCGAGCGATGCAGGCAGGCGCGATGGCCGGGGCCGAATTCCTGCCCCTTGAACAGCGCGACCGCGCCTGTCGCAATGCGCTGCAGCGGAGCGTCGGGATCATCGCCCAGCGTATAGTCGGTGCCCGGCCCCGCCAGCGTGCAGATCAGCCTGAGATCGGTATAGTCGGCGTGCACCTTGCGGCAGGCGTTGCCGATCACCCCCTCCAGCCGCACCCGCACCGTCTCGCACCGCATCAGCGCGGCAAAGCGGGTGGCGAGATCGCTGATCGCAGTAGTGATCGCTTGAGGCATCGGCGGCAGAGCCTGCGCGACCGTCTCGGGCGGACCAGCGGCGCGATGGCCGAAGGGGGCAAGATCAAGCAACAGCGCGATCTCGCCCCACCGCAGCAGCACGGCCTCGGGGTCGATGACGATCCGGGTGTCCGGATCGAAGATGTCCTGCCAGCTTGTGATGGCGGGCGGATGGTTCAGGGTTGCAGATACACTGGTCATGGCTCAGGCGCTCTCCAGGACACGGGCCGGTTCGCCCCAGGCCGGAAACGGATCGGCAAGGCGCTGCCAGGCATCGGGGGTATAGCCCTCGGCGTCGACCAGACAGGCATCGAGCCCGGCGCGAAGCCGCGCCTCGTCCATATTGATGCCGATGAACACCAGCTCCTGCCGCCGGTCGCCCCAGACCGCATCCCAGTTGTGCGCGACGAAATCCTCGAACTGGTTGTCGTGCGGCCACTGGTTCTTGGGCACCGATGCCCACCAGCGGCCCAGCCGCGACGTCATCGTCTGCGATCCCGCCACCGCGAGTTCGCCGACCCATTCGGTGCGCGTCGCCAGCCAGAAGAAACCCTTGGCGCGGACAACGCCTTCCAGCCCGTCTCCGGTCAGAAAGGCATAAAAGCGATCGGGCGCGAACGGACGGCGCGCACGATAGACGAAGCTCTCGATGCCTTATTCCTCGGTCTCGGGCCTGTGGGTGGCATAGCCGTACAGCTCCTTGGCCCATAAGGGATGCTCTGCCGCACGGTCGTCGTCGAACAGCCCGGTGCCGAGGATCTGCGCAAGATCGACCTTCGAGCGGCTGGCGGGGATGATCCGCGCATCGGCGTTGAGCGAGGCGCACAATTTGGTGACGGTCGCCAGATGCTCTGCGGGAACGTCATCGGTCTTGTTGATGATGATGACATCGGCAAATTCGATCTGCTCGACCAGCAGCGCGACCAGGCTGCGCGTATCGTCCTCGCCGAGGGATTCGCCGCGATCAGCCAGGAATTCGTGGCTCGCATAATCGTTTAGCAGGTTCACCGCATCGACCACGGTGACCATGGTGTCGAGCGTGGCGACATCGCCGAGGCTCTCGCCTGCCTCGTCGCGGAAGCTGAAGGTTGCCGCGACCGGCAGCGGCTCGGAGATGCCGGTGCTTTCGATCACCAGATAATCGAACCTGCCCGCCTCGGCGAGGCTGCGCACCTCCTTGAGCAGATCGTCGCGCAGCGTGCAGCAGATGCAGCCATTGGTCATCTCGACCAGCTCCTCGCTCGCCCGGCTGAGCGCCGCCTCGCCACCGCGCACCAGAGCGGCGTCGATGTTCACTTCCGACATGTCGTTGACGATCACCGCGACGCGCAGGCCCTCGACATTGGCCAGGATGTGGTTGAGCAGCGTGGTCTTGCCCGCGCCGAGGAAGCCAGAAAGCACGGTGACGGGCAGCTTGCGGTCCAGGGCGGATATCGGCGTGGGCATGGGGAACCTTTCTGGTGTTGCTATGTAACGTTATATCATTATAGGCTCGGGCGCAGTTCGACAAGTGGAGAAGTGGAGATGATTCCAAGCAGCCTTGCAGGCGGCGTGCGTGCGCCGAAATCGGCTGACTTTGCCGAGGGCGTGGCGATTTCCGCGTCGATCCTGTGCTTGATCCACTGTCTGGCGCTGCCGCTGCTGCTGGCAGGTTCGCCCTGGCTCAGCCATGTTCTGGCGCTGCCCTTCGACATGCATCTGTGGATCGTGCTGATCGCAGGGCCGGTCAGCGCATGGCTGCTGCTGACCGCAGCGCGGCACCAGCGGATCGGGGTGTTCATCGCCGGACTTTCCGGGCTTGGTGCGCTGGTGCTGGCGCTGGTGCTGCCGGTGTCAGAACCGGTCGAAACCACGATGAGCACGCTGGGAAGCCTGATGCTCGCCGGCGCGCATATCGCAAACTGGCTGGCCCGCCACGGCAACGGACAGCGTTGCGCCTGATCCACCGATAATCCGCCCGAAATCACCCGACCGCGGCCTGAAAGCTTTTGCGTTTCATCTTGGTTATGTTGTATCGTTGCACTCTGATCTGACGGAGGTGTCCCCGATGCGCAAATCCCTTGTCCTGCTGCTCGCCGTGACGGCGTTTGCCGGCACCGCCCCTGCGGCATCCGCCTGCGATCTGGAAGGCTTCGGCTTCACCCGGGTGAATCCCTTCGGGCTCAATGCATCCTGGGGCGTGCCGCAGGATCACCAGCAGAGCCAGCCGCCCGCCACCCGGCAGGATGCCAGCGCCCAGGATGCTCGCCAGAGCGCGTCGGCGCGGACCGATCAGGCGAACAACGCCACCGACCCGGCAGCCGCATCGCAGCGCGCCGATCGCACGCCCCAGACCCCACCCGGCTTCGTTCCGGTTTCGGCCGAGGCGACCGCAAGCCAGTCCCGGCGCTTCACAGCGACCAAGGATTGATCGTCCCGTCCCAGCCATGAGCCTTTCGCTTCAGCACGTCGCGTTTCGTTATGCCGGACGCCCGATCCTCGATGATTTCAGCTTTGCCATGGAGCCCGGCGAACACAGCCTGCTGATTGGCGCATCGGGCAGCGGCAAGTCGACGCTGGTCAATCTGGTGTGCGGGCTGCTCACGCCCGACAGCGGCACCATCGCCATCGCGGGCGAGAGCATGACCGGGCTCGGCCCCGCCCAGCGCGACGATCTGCGCAGGCGCCGAATCGGGCTGGTCTTCCAGACGCTACGGCTGGTCTCGGCGCTCGACCTCACCGGCAATCTGCTGCTCGCGCAAAGGCTTGTCGGGGGCACCGGCGGGCGCGACCGCGTGGCGATGCTGATCGAGCGGCTGGGACTTGGCCACCGCGCCCATGCCCTTCCCCGCCAGCTCAGCCAGGGCGAGGCACAGCGCGCTGCCATCGCCCGCGCGCTCATCGGCCAGCCGGACCTGATCATCGCCGACGAGCCGACATCGGCGCTCGACCATGCCAACATGGAAAAGGTGGTCACGCTGCTGCGCGAGTGCGCGCGCGAGGCGGGTTCGAGCCTGCTGATCGTGACGCACGACGACCGGCTGCGCGATCATGTCGCCTCGGTGCGCGAGATCGGCCCGATGGCCGCGCAGGCTGCCGCATGATCCGGCTGGCATGGGCGTATATGCGCGACCGCCCGCTGACGGTGGGGCTCAACGCGCTGCTGCTGGGCATTGCGGTGGCAACGCTGGTGCTGCTGCTGCAGTTCGCCACCCAGGCCGGCGAGCGGTTCGAGCGCGATGCGCGCGGCATCGATCTGGTGGTCGGCGCAAAGGGGTCGCCGCTGCAGCTGGTGCTGTCGAGCGTCTATCATATCGACCAGCCGACCGGGAACATCCCGCTGGGCGAGCTGGCGCGGCTGCGCGCCGACCCCGGCGTGGGCAAGGCTGTTCCGCTGGCGCTGGGCGACAATTTCAAGGGTTTCCGGATTGTCGGGAGTGATTCAGGCCTGCTCGATCTCTACGGCGCGAGGATCGCGCAAGGCCGCGCTTTCGCGAGGCCGTCAGAGGTCGTGCTCGGCGCGGATGTCGCGCGGCGCACCGGCGCCGGGCTGGGGCAGAAATTCGTTGGCAGCCATGGCCTGGAGACCGACCCCGATGGCGAACAAGGCCATGACCATGCGCCGTTCGAAACCGTCGGGATCTTGGCCCCCACTGGTACCGCGCTCGACCGGCTGATCATCACCTCGGTTGAATCGGTGTGGGACGTGCACGGGATCGCGCATGACGAGCACGATGACGATCATGAGGGCGAAGCCGGGCATGACCACGCCGATCATGACGATCACGATCACGACTCCCAGCATCATGACGAAGCGCTGCAGGCAGAAGCCCCGCAGCCGGAAATCACCGCGATCCTGGTGCGCTATCGCAACGCGGCCGCCGCGATGCGCCTGCCCACCCAGATCAACCGCCAGACCGCATTGCAGGCCGCCGCGCCCGCAGCTGAGGCGGCGCGGCTGCTCGGGCTGTTCGGCTCGGTGATCGAGGGCGCGCGATTGTTCGGCTGGCTGCTCGCGCTGTCGGCCGGGCTCAGCCTGTTCGTCGCTTTGTGGAGCGCAACCCGCGCGCGCGCGGGCGATCTGGCGCTGCTGCGAGTGATGGGAGCAACACCGGGGGCGGTGTTCGGCACGATCCTGGTCGAAGGGCTGCTGATCGCGGCGATCGGCGCAGTCGGAGGAATCGCGCTCGCGCACGCGGCGATGGCGGCAGCATCCAGCGCCTTCCCGACGATCAGCGAACTTGGCATTTCGGCGCTACGCTTCCTTCCCGGCGAAGCCCTGATCCTCGGCGCGGCGCTGACCATCGGGCTGGTCGCGGCAGCGATCCCCGCCATCCGCATCTTCCGGGTCGATCTGGCCGAAACCCTGGCAAAATACAGTTGAGGACACCTCCCATGCGCAAGCTCATCCCCGCCATCGCGGCGCTCGCCCTGATCGCCGTCCCGCAGACCGCCTCGCACGCTGCAATGCAGCAGGGCAAGAAGGCCCCGGTCGAGGATGTCTGGAAGCCCGCGACAACCCCCAAGGGCGGCGTCTCCTGGGCGGTGCTGGAAGCCACCAAGGAACAGACCCGCACCGGCAAGGACGGCTATCTCTATTCCAAGCCGCTGTTCACCCCGGCGGTCAAGGCGCTGGCCGGCAAGCGCATCAAGGTGGCCGGCTGGATGAAGCCGCTCGAGACCGGCAGCCGCCAGAAGCACTTCGTCCTGCTCGCCTATCCCCCGGGCTGCCCCTTCCATTTCCACGCCATCCCCAACCAGTTCATCGAGGTCTATGCCGACATCCCGTTCCCCACCAACGAGACCAAGATGTTCGTGGTGACGGGCGTGCTCGAGCTGACCGGCCAGGACGAAAGCGGCATCTTCTATCGCCTCAAGGCCGCCAGCCCCGCCTGACCTGGGCGATGCTGCCCAGCCTGACGGCAACCGCCGGATATTGACGCGCGGCCGCAGCTGTGGAAGCAGGGACGCACCGGGACAGGTGCAACCTCCCGGTCAGGCGGTCCGCGCCCAAGCGTTGCCTCTGGCTTGCCTCTCGTGCGAGGGGTCGGCAATTGAGGGAGCCTGGCCCGGTGCCGACACAACCAAACAGAACCGCCGACTTTGCCGACCTGCTGCGCGTCTTCGCGCGCATCGGATGCCTGAGCTTCGGCGGGCCCGCGGCGCAGATCGCGCTGATGCACAGTGAAGTGGTCGACAGGCTCGGCTGGGTGCGCGAGCAGGAGTATCTGCACGCGCTGAACTTCTGCCACCTGCTGCCCGGCCCGGAAGCGCAGCAACTGGCGACGTGGATCGGCTGGCGGCTTCACGGGCTCAAGGGCGGGCTGGCCGCCGGGCTGCTGTTCGTCCTGCCCGGCGCGCTGCTGATGCTCGCGCTTTCGACGCTCTATGCACTGGCGGCCAATCTTGACTGGTTTTCCGCAGCATTTCTCGGCGTCAAGGCCGCGGTGCTCGCGATCGTGGTCCAGGCGCTGATCCGCATCGCCGGGAGGGCGCTCGACACCCGGTTCAAGCAGGGCCTTGCGATCAGCGCCTTTCTGGCGCTGTTCCTGTTCGACCTGCCCTTTCCGGCGGTGGTGCTAGGCGCAGGCGCGCTCGGAATGATCGTGGCGGCGTGGCGTCCCGGCTGGCTGGCGCTCAAGCCCGTATCTGGCGAGGCCCGCGCGGCAGCGCCCACATGGCGCGCGATGGGCCGCACGGCACTGGCGTGGGGCGCGATCTGGGCGCTGCCGCTCGCGCTGGTGCTGGCGACGCTGGGGAAAAGCCATGTGCTGTGGGATATCGGGCTGTTCTTTTCGCAGCTCGCGATCGTGACCTTCGGCGGTGCCTACGCGGTGCTGGCCTATATGGCGCAGGAGGCGGTGCAGACGTTCGGGTGGCTGCAACCCGGCGAGATGGCCGATGGCCTGGGCCTGGCCGAAACGACGCCGGGTCCGCTGATCCTCGTCACCCAGCATGTCGGGTTCCTCGCAGCCTTCCGCTCGCCCGAGCCGTTCTCGCCGATCACCGCGGGCATCCTGGGCGCGGCGCTCACCACCTGGGTGACCTTTGCGCCGTGCTTCCTGTGGATATTCACCTTCGCGCCCTGGATCGACCGGCTGCAGCATGCCACGCGGTTCAAGGGTGGCCTTGCGGCACTGACCGCAGCGGTGGTCGGGGTGATCGCCAACCTCTCGATCTGGTTCGCACTGCACGTGCTGTTCGCACGCGTCACGCCCACCGCGATCGGCCCGCTGTACGTCCAGCTTCCCGAGCTTGCCAGCTTCGACGCCCGCGCCGGCCTGCTGTCGCTGGCGGCCGGCTTGATCCTGTTCCGGCTGCACTGGAGCATCCCGCGCACCCTCGCCGTTCTCGTATTGGCCGGGCTCGCAATGGCCTGGATCCCGCTGGGCAGCGCCTAGAACCTCGGCGATCTTTGGTCGTTGGAGGCCATCATCGTGGGCCATGCCCCAAGGGGGCCCCGAGTTCGAGACGGAAATGTGCGCCCTTGCGGCTATCCCCGGCCTCGCCGACGACCAGCCCGATCCCCGCCGCATCGCACAGGCGCCGGGTTATATCGAGCCCCAGGCCGCTGCCGCTGCTGCGATCGCCCTTCTCGAAGCGAGCAAACGGATCGGTGCCCGGTTCGAAGCCGGGGCCGTCATCCGAAATCGACAGTGAACCGTTTTCGTATCCGATCACCAGCTGTCCGGTCCCGACATGCTGGAAGCAATTGCCGATCAGGTTGTTGAGCACAAGCTGCAACGAGGTGGGGTGCGCAAGGACGGCGGCGTCGCTATCGATGCCGGTCGCAACCTCGATCAGGCTGCCGGGGTAGCGCAGCCTGGCCCAGGACACGGCCTTGTCGATCATCGCCCGCAGCGCCACGCGTTCCTTGCGAACGCCCTCGTTTTCGCGCGCCAGCGCCAGCAGCTGGTCGAGCGCCAAGACCATGTCGGTGGTCGCCGTTTCAATCCGGCGCAAGGGTTCGGCAAGATCCGATGGAAGATCGCGGTTGAGCGCGATGACCTCGGCTGCTCCGGAGATGACCGCCAGCGGCGTGCGCAGTTCGTGGCTGGCATCGCGGGTAAAGGCCCGCTCCCGGTCGACAAATCCGCCGATGCGCGCAAACGCCTGCTCCAGCGCTTCTGCCAGCGTGCCGATCTCATTGGCCGGATAGTCCCTTGCATGAAGGATCGGTATCGCCGACTCTGCTTTTGCGACATCGTGCGCCAGCGCGCTGAGCGGCTTCATCGCCCGGTTGACCAGCCACCATCCGAACGCGGCCATGACCGCCGCGATGACGAGGCTGAGCCCGGCCAGCAGCACGATGATCGAATCCCGATAGGGGCGAACCAGCAGATCCTGGCTGACTTCGATCACCGCCACCGCTGGCGTCTGCCCCGCGCCCGGCCTGCCATCGGCCGGATCGAAGCGCTGGACGTGGTAATGGCGGCCTTGCCGCCCATAAAACTCGCTCTGCCGGGGATTGGCGGCAAATTCCTTGCGGATATCCGGTGGCAGCGGCTGGTCTTGGCGATAGATGGTGACGTCGGGGTTGGAGGGTGTCGCAAGTGTGCCCGACCTGGCCCAGGCGGCCGTCTGGTGCGCGACCTCTTCGGCGAGCACGTCGCGAAACAGGCGGTCTTCGGTGGTATAGGCGATACCGAAGGCGGCGAGGCCGAAGATCGCGCTTGTCGCAATCACGCTGCCGATGATCGTGAGAACGATCCGCCCGCGCAGGCTGTGTCGCCTCGCGCTCATGGCGCGACCTTCAGGCGAAACCCGACACTGTGCACGGTCTCGATGATCGGACGGTCGAATGGCTTGTCCACCACCTGGCGCAGCAGGTGCAGATGCGCGCGCAGCGAATCGGACGAGGGCGGATCATCGCCCCACAGCCGCAAGGTCGCCTCGTCCCGGCTCACGGGATTGGGCCATGCTTCGGCCAGCAGCAACAGCAGTTCCCACAGCAGCGGCGTCAGACGCAGCAGCTGCCCGCCCCTGGTGGCGGTGCGCGCCTGCCGGTCGATGGTCAGCGGCCCCACCGAAAAGCAATGCGGCTGCCCCAGTTGCGGCCGCAGCGCCAGCGCGGCAACCCGCGCGGCAAGCTCTGCCAGCGAAAAGGGTTTGACCAGATAATCATCGGCACCATGGGCAAATCCCGCCAGCTTGTCGTCCAGCGTATCGCGCGCGGTCAGCATCAATATCGGTATGCGCCGGTCTGCGCGGCGACGGATCTCGCTGCAGACGCTCAAGCCCCCTCGGTTCGGCAGGGCGAGATCGAGCAGCACGATATCGACCGGGCGGACCAGCGCTTCGCGCAATCCCGCCTCCCCGTCTGCGGCATAATGCAGCCGGTGCCCGAGCGCCTCGAGATAGTCGATGATGTTGCTGGCCAGATCGGGGCTGTCCTCCACCAGCAGAATGTCGAAGCTGTTGCTCAAGAGCAGTTTCCCGGCTGTTGCCTCCGCCCCTTGGCGCCCCCCGTGTCAAAAGAACGTCAAAAGGCGTTTCACATCCGCATGACACCCGGTGTGCGAAAGGCGCCAGCATCAACAGATGATCGAAAGGGTAGAAGATGCTGCTGCGGATAACAACGATGCTGACGTGCACGCTCGCTTGGCTGGTTTTTGCGCCTGCAAATGCCACCACCAGCCAGAACAACCGTGTCCTGCTGGTTGTCAGCGGCCATGGACAGGAAGAGGGCAAGGTGCGCCCCGGCTTCGAAATGGACGAACTCACCCAGGCCTATGCCGTGTTCGTGGACAATGGCCTGCAGGTCGATATCGCAAGCCCGGCGGGCGGCGGTGTCGTGGCGGACAAGTTCAATCGCGATAAACCCTACAACAAGCGTTTCCTGGCCGACCCCCTGGCCGCAGCCAAGCTGACCGCCACCCAGTCAATCGCAAGCCTGGGCGTTCAGGACTATGCAGCGGTCTTCATCATCGGCGGCAAGGGCGCGATGTTCGACCTGCCGATCGACGTTCAGCTCAAGGCGCTGCTCGCACAGACCTATCAGGCGGGAGGCGTCGTTGGCGCTGTCTGCCATGGCCCTGCTGTGCTGATGAACGTCTCGCTGCAAGGAGGGACGTCGCTGCTCGAAGGGCGGTCGGTCACCGGATTTTCTAACGAGGAGGAAGCGCTGTTCGGCAAGGGCTGGGCGCCGGCCTTCCCCGTGCTTCTGGAAAACGGATTGCGCGGCTCGGGCGCAAGATTCAGCGACGCGCCGATGATGCTGAGCCATGTCGTCACGGATGGCCGGCTGGTGACCGGGCAGAACCCCTATTCCACTGCAGCGGCGGCGGAAGCGGTGATCAGGGCCATGGGTCGGACGCCTGCGCCGCGCCAGCCATGGGCCGACGAGAGAAGCATATTGCTGCTTGGGCAGATGCTGAATGGCGACGCGGTGCAAGCGCGCGCGGCGTTCAACGCGGACCCGGCGCACTATGATGTTCCGCTGATCGCGATGTGGGGGTTCTTCCGCGCGCAATCGGCGGGATCAGACCGCGGCGCGCTGACCAATGCGGTCGACGTCATGGAACTGGCCCTGCCCCATTTCAGCAGGCCCGAGCTCGTCTCTGCCATCGCAGAGGCGCGCAGCACGCTTGCCACGATGCCATGACGCGGTGGCGGCCGAGCCGTCACCCACCCGCGTTGCCCCCTGGCCCGACGCGGCCCGGGGCGAAGGCCGGATCAACTGCAGGAAAGCCATATGCCCGACACGCCCGACACCATAGAGCTGAACGCCATCAGCCATCATTTTGATACCGCAAGCGAACGGATCGAGCTGTTCAAGGGGCTTTCCTGCACGATCCGTGCGGACCAAACCTTGGCCATTGTCGGTCCCTCGGGCGCGGGTAAGTCCAGCCTGCTGGCGATTGCCGCAGGGTTGGAAAAGCCTGCGGGAGGCACCGTGCGCTTCATCATCCGTGGCGCGGATGTCGACGCGCAAGCGATGCGGGCCAATTGCGGCTTCATCTTCCAGCAGTTCCATCTGATGCCCGAGCTCGACGCGATCGGCAATCTGGCATTGCCGCTCAGGCTGAAGGGAAATCGCGACGCGTCCGATATCGCAGCGCTCTGGCTCGAAAAAGTGGGGCTGAAAGATCGTGCCCGGCACCGCCCCCACCAATTGAGCGGCGGCGAGCAGCAGCGCATTGCCGTGGCACGCGCCTTCATTACAGCTCCAAGGTTTGTCTTCGCGGACGAGCCGACTGGCAATCTGGATATCCACACATCCCAGGCCGTGGCCGAGCTGATGTTCGATTGCGCGCAGGCGACAGGGTGCGGTCTGGTGATCGTGACCCACAGCAGGCCACTGGCACAGCGTGCCGGCGCGAGCCTGATGCTGGCGGCCGGACAGCTGGAGGAAGCCGCATGAACGCGCTTTGGCTCGCGCTGGAAAATGGCTGGCGAGACCTGCAACAGCAGCACGGGCGGATAGCCCTGGCCACGCAAACCGCATTGCTCTTCTTCCTCATGACACTGTCGCTCACGAGCGCGTCGATCCAGAGCTATCTGGCCGACAATCTCGATCAGATGCTGGGTTCGGACCTGGTGGTTGAAAGCCATGCTGGGCTGACACGCGATGAGGAGCGCGCCATCAGACGCCTGGCGCCCAGGCTTTCGGTGACCAGGATCAGCGACATAACCCTGACGCATCACGACACATGGGCCCGCATCCAGCTGAAACGGGTTGATGACGCCTATCCGTTGCAGGGCCAGCTTCAGATCGGCGACACACCGGTCGCTCGCCAGCGTGCGGTCAGCCGGGGCCCGGGGGTCGGGGAAATCTGGCTCGAATCGAGGCTGGCGACCAAATTGGGGGCGCAGATCGGCGACACTCTTGCCATAGGCGGCACCCGGCTGCGGCTCGGCGCCATCCTGTTTCACGAACCCGACCGCATCATGGAAGGCCATGGCACCACGCAGCGGGCGATGGTGCACAGCCAGAGTCTCGACGCGGCATCGCTCGCCAGCAGCAAAGGCCGCACCCGCTATCTCGTCACCGCGGATGAAGAGCAGCAACGGGCGATCGAAGAACGGGTGCGCACGGCGCTGCCCGGTGCCACCGTGATCAGAAAAATCGGCGGGCAGCATCCGCTCGCGAGCTTCTGGGAGCGCACCGAGAATTTCCTTGGCCTGGCCGCCGTCATCCTGGTGTTCATGGGCGCCGTGGCGCTCGACATGACCACCCGCCGCTGGCTCGCCAGCATGCGCTACCGGCTGGCGCTCTATGCGAGCTTCGGGGTCACCACGCGCACCGGCATTGCGATGGCGCTGGGGCAATGGCTGGCGGGATTCATCCTCGCCGTGCTGCTGGGCACCATGCTGGCGACGCTGGCGTACGTGCTGATCGTCGGACAGCTGCAGGAGCAGTTTCCAGGCCTTGACGCGGCGTGGCACTGGCTGCCCGCCCTGAAGACGATCGGTCTTGTCTTCGTACTGCTGCTGGCGCTGCAGGTACCCAGCTTCCTCCAGCTGCGCCGCGCCTCGCTGCTTTCGCTGATCCGCAACTCCGCCGAAAACAGCTATGTATGGCACCGGCTGTTCTGGAGCATCGCATCGGTGACCCTGCTGGCCGCCGTCTATTCGGACAACTGGCTGCTGACCGGCATGACGCTTGCCGCGATCGCAGCGGCGCTTGTCCTGATGGTGGCGCTGACCTGGGCCGTCATCCGGCTGGGTGATCTGTGGGGGCGCCGCCGCGCAGGCCTGCTCCCCTTTGCCTTTTTCATCATGCGCCAGCGCCTGTTTGCCAAATCCGCCCAAGTGCTGGGCTTGGGCCTATCGGGACTGCTGCTGCTGTTCACGCTGATGCTGATGCGCGACCTGGGCACGACGATGGAGCAATATGGTCGCAGCCATGATGGCAATCTGATGATTTCCGAAGCCGGTGCGGACCAGATTGCGGGAATTCGCCAATGGGCGACGCAAACCGGCAGCAGCGTTCGCGCACTGCGTCCTTTCGTGTCGGCCCAGCTTGTCGCCGTGAACGGAAGAAGCCTTGCCGAGTTTGGCGACAAGCCCAGCGACACGCTCGCCACGCTGAAGGATCCGATCCGGCTGAGCTGGGCGGGAGCCATGCCGCAGAACAACCGTCTCGCCGGCGGCAGGTGGTGGTCGGCGGACACGTCGAACTGGCGGCAGATTTCTGCGGAACCTGAAGTGATGACAGACATGGGGCTGGGCTATGGCGATACGCTCACCTACCAGATCAACGGCAAGCTCTATGCGTTTACACTGGTGGCTAGCCATGCCTATCAGCCGGGGCATGGATCGATCACCTTCTGGTTTCAGGTTCCGCTGACCGCCAGGGCGCAGATCGAGGCCCCGACGCTCTATATGGGCAGCATGGAGCTGCCGGAACCGGCATGGGACGCGCTGGCCGGACTGTGGCAGCAATATCCCAGCCTTGCGCTGGTCCCGCTTCGCGAGCTGACCGAACGGTTCGACCGGACGCTGGGGATCGTTACCAGGCTGACCAGCGGCTATGCGGCCATGGTGCTCCTGCTGGCGCTGTTCGTGCTCGCAGCATCGGTCAGCGGTTTCAGCGCAGACGACCGCCAGAAGAACGGCCTGCTGATGAGCATGGGGGTCAGCAAGGCCGACTGCCTGAAGCTGAGTTTCTACGATTGGAGCGTCACGGCCCTGATTGCCGCGATGGGCGCCATCGCGGGGACCTGGAGCGCAGGGTTGCTGATCTATCGCAGCCAGTTCAACCTCACTTACAGCCCGGACCTGGTCTGGGTTGCCGGCATGGTGGTTGCGATGGTGGCAAGCGTATGCCTGGTGGGTTTCATCGCCTGCCGCCAGAGCCTCAACGTTTCCGTGCGCGAACTGATGACATCCTAGACGACAAACCTTCTTGTGCGGCGACCAGCGTGTCTGGGGGCCTGCCTGCAGCAAAGGACGATCTTCATGCGCCCACTTATGCTGTCTATCCCCGCCGCGCATCAGGTGCGCACGTTGGCAGCGTGTGCGCTATTGTCCGCGCTGTGGGCTGCGCCCGCGCACGCCCAGTCGTTCAACGAGATGGCGAGCGAGAGCTCTGCGCAGCAATGCTGACTTGCATACTGACAAGGTTCGACAGCCCATCCCAATTAGCCGAACCCGGGCCCTTATATCCCACTAGTCATGAAGGTTTGAAGATAGCGAGCTTTCAGGATGATGATCCCGTTTTGAAACAGGGATTTACCCATAGATTTTTGCTATTGATCTCATCTGCAACTTTCTATTTTTTTATCGGTGAAATGGTAGATATTACACTGTCCATCCGGATCCTGCATGTTGAGTTCCCACATCGACATGCGAACATCTCGGGCGCGGGTTCGCGCTGGGGTAGGATACTGGGTGATGCCTCCATCGGATCGGGTCGCAGCCGGGACCAATGGGGCATCACCCACGTTTTTTGTTCAGCCGCCTCTCCGATGTCGTCCAACAGTCTTGGCTAACAGCATTGGCCAACCGGTTTGGATTGACCGATGTGTATTGCGGCTATGCCAGTATTTGTTCTCCGAATGCTTCATCGTGAACGGCTGTATTTCAAATTCAAAACCCAAAGAACGGCAAAGTTTGAAACATTGAGCACACCAAGCCACATCCGCATGCCCGTCATGGAGCTCCAATCCTCTAAATCACCTGTCGGTTCCTGACAGGACGCGGATCGATGCCCCATCGCATCTTGCTTGTTGCAGGGTTTTTCCCGCCATATTCCCCGCTGGGTGCAGTGCGGGCACCGATGCTGGTGCGCTGGTGGCGCGATCAGGGCCATGATGTGCGCGTGATTGCGCTGGAGAACCCGGCGATCGCCGGCCAGCTGGATCACTGCCTTGCACCAGAGGCGGTCAGCTACATCCCCTTCGGCCAGGCAGCCCCGCCCCTCGTACAGACGGTGGGCAGCGTCAAGAAGCTGCTAATCAAACGCGAGAGCCGCTCCAATCCCTATCTGGCAAGCCTCCAGACGCTCTATCGCCAGATCGTCCATTTTCCCGACCGGTATCACAGCTGGATCAAGCCGGCGGTGGCGCAGGCCGTCGCGATGGCGGAAGAATGGCGGCCGGACCTCATCTACTCCACCGCACCACCGCATTCGGGCCATGTTGTGGCCTGCCAGATCGCGCGGCGATTGAACCGGCCCTGGCTTGCCGAACTGCGCGACCTCTGGGCGGGCAACCCCTATAACGATGGCCACCCGCTGTTCGATCCGATCCAGCGGCGCCACGCCTGAGGCACCCTGGCCCAGGCGGCGGGCCATGTCGCGCTCACTCGCGGTGCAGCCAGTCGCGTCAGCCGCGCGCTCCGTCGGCCGGTGACGCTGAGCTATAACGGCTTTGGCGCGGATGATTTCGCTACCCTCGACACCGTGTCCGCGCATGATCCTGACCGGCTGACCATCGTCCATGCCGGAATCATCTATGCCGGCCAGCGCGAGCCGACCGTGCTGCTGGCGGCGCTGGCCAAGCTCGATGCCTCGGTGCGCGCGCGGATCCGGGTCGTCTTCTTCCACGACGAGGAATCGGCGGTGGCATCGGGCGCCGCGCATTTCGGCGTCGCGGACTGCATCGAGCTGCGTCAGCCTGTCCCGCGCCGCGAAATCCTGAAGCTTGAGCGCGAGGCAGACGTCCTGCTGCTCTGCCGCTGGAACGACCCGGCCGAGGATTCGATCATTCCGGGCAAGGTCTTCGAGTACATTGGCGCCCGGCGGCCGATCCTGACAATCGGGTCGGATACCGGTGAGGCAGCGGATATCGTGCGTGCAGGACCGTTTGGCGTGGTGATGACCCATCCTGACGATATCGCCCGCCAACTGGTCGAATGGCTGGCGCAAAAGGACGCCCATGCCGGTCGACTGCCCGATCTGCCCGAAGGTCCGACCCATGCCTACCTTCGCGAAACCCAGTTTCAACAGGTGGATGCAGCCATTGCCGAAATTCTCCGTTAGCCCGGCCTTAAGGCCCGTAGTCCAGGGATAAGGGCATGCTTGCCGCCTTGAAAACTGCTGCCCGCGATGCGCTCGATTGTCGGCCCTGGGTTGCCGGACATGGCGCCTACCTGCTCCACCAGGTCAGCGGTCGCGGCTCGATCGACGAGGCCGGCGCGCACGATGACGCGGCGATGCGCGCTGCCGCCCGCTGGCTCGCCGCCGCACAGGACAGCCAGAACGATGGCGGCTTTTCAGGGCGTTACAAGCTCGCGCGCGGATGGTCATCCAGCTACCCGGAAACCACCGGCTATATCATTCCAACCCTGCTGAAGCTTGCTGACCTTTGGGACGAGCCGGAATGGCACGACCGCGCAGCGCGGGCGATCGACTTTCTGCTGGAGCTGCAACTGCCCGATGGTGCCTTTCCGGGGGGAGAGGTGCTGGAAAACCGCACCAGGCCATCGCCCTTCAACAGCGCTCAGATCCTGCATGGGCTGACCCATTGGGCGCGCAGCACGGGCGACACCCGCGCTCAGACCGCTGCTGCCCGCTGCGCAGCGTGGCTGATGTCGGTGCAGGACGAAGACGGAGCCTTTCGCCGCCATTTCTATCTGGATGTCGCTGCAACCTATTCGGCTCATCTGAGCTGCTGGCTGGCTGAATATGGCGAAGCCTTCGGCGACAGCGCGGCAATGGCCAGCGCGGAACGGCATCTCGACTGGGTGCTAGCGCAACAGGACAGGGCAACCGGCTGGTTCGACCTGGCCGGATTTACCGACGATCAGCATAGCGGCCGGACCGCCTATACCCACACCATCGCCTATACGGTGGCCGGTGTCCTGACGAGCAGCCTGATCCTGAAGCGCGAGGACGGGATTGCCGCAGCGCACCAGGCTTCCGAAGGGATCATGCGGCGGCTCGAACTATCCCGGTGGCTCCCCGGGGTGCTCGACTGGCGCTGGCGCGAGGTGGAACATCCGCAATGCCTGACCGGCAATGCCCAGATGGCGCTGATCTGGTTTGCCCTGACGCGGCATAATGGCGACTGGCGCTTTGCAAATGCGGGCTTCAAGGCACTTGATCTGGTCAAGCACGCGCAGCTTCGCGACAATGTGAACCCAGGACTGGCCGGAGGGATCGGCGGATCGGACCCGGTATGGGGCAGCTACATTCCCAAGGCGCTACCCAATTGGGCCGCGAAATACTTCATCGACGCCCTGATCGAAAAGCGCGCGCTGCTGCAGGCGGCCGGCGCTCCGCCATGAAGATCGCGCTGCTCACGCATCGGCATTCCTTCAAATGTGCAGTGATCGGCTCCGCGCTGGCAGCGCGCGGTGTTCAACCCGATGTGATCGTCTGCGAGCAACCACCTCGCACGCCTGCCGGTGCACGGCTGCGCCAGCTGATCCTGGAGCGCGGACCGCAGGCGCTGGCGGACAAGCTGTTTTCAAAGCTGGGCACTCGGCGCGAGGAGCGGACCGCAGAGCCGGGCCACTCCGGCCAAAGGCTGGATGCGGCCAGCTATGCCGCGCAGCACGCCATCCCGCTTGTCGACCTGCCCGACCTTGCATCTTCGGCATCGCTCGATCGGCTTCGGGCAGAAGCAATCGACCTGATAATCCATGCAGGCGCCGGCATATTGCGCGCGCCGCTGCTCGCTCTGCCGCGGCTTGGCGTGCTCAATGCGCATATGGGAGTGCTGCCACTCTATCGCGGGATGAATGTCGCCGAATGGGCAGCGTGGGAACACGGCCCGCTGGGCGCCACGCTGCACTGGATCGATCCCGGCATCGATACCGGACGGATCATCTCGACCGTCCCCGTCGCCCGGCAAGGCATGCGCGATGTCGCCACGCTGCGCCACGCAGTGGATCAGGCCCAGACCGCAGCGCTCGCGGATCTGGTTGCACGGATGGTGGCGAGCGGTGAGCCGCCTGCGGCGACCCCCCAGCGGCGCGAGGATGGGCGGCAGTATTTCACCATGCATCCGCTGATCATCGAGGCCCTCGAACAGCGCCTCGCTCAATCGGCATAGGCTGCGCACCAGCGGTCGAACATTGCGATACCCCAGAGTTGCTCCAGAGCGCGGCGTTCGTTGGCGCAGGCACGCGCGACGATCGGCTGCAGGCCATCGAGCGATATCCAGTTGTGGAATTCCCGGCTGACCGGAACATAGCCGCCTGCATCGCGCAGCCGCTCGGCGAACCATGGGAATATCGGCAGCGGGAACCCCCGCTTGGGCGCATTCAGCACCGCATCGGGCAAGCGCGTGGCGACAAAATCGAGCAGCACTGCCTTGGTGCGGAACTGTCCCTGCGCGCCGATCCTCGCCTCCATCGGCGTCTTCTGGCACCATTCGACCAGCGGCAGGTGCAGGAACGGCACCCGCGTTTCCAGCGATGCCGCCATCGCCATCTTGTCCGCCTTCATCAGCAGATCCTCGACCAGCCAGGTGCCGAAATCGGCTTGCTGGCTTTGCGCCAGCGGGTTGACCGTATCGGCGAGGCTGTACCAGCCCTGCACCAGATCGAAGGTGGGCATCATCGGCGGACCTCGCCAGAACGCCGCCTTTTCGGCATCGCTGATCGTCCAGCCGATATGCGCGGCCATGCCCCGGCGATAGGCGCCAGGCCCCCCTTTCGCCATCGCGCGCAAGATCGATGCGCGATCGGGCGAGACGAAACGCGCCGCCAGCCCCAGCAAGGACCGGGGCACATGGCCATAGCGGCGCTGCACTTTGGCCAGGGTGGCAAGATCGGTTGCGCGGGTATAGCCCAGCAGCAGCTCGTCCGCGCCTTCGCCCGACATCGCGACCTTCACATGCTCGCTCGCCTTGCGGGAGAGCAGATATAGCGCAGCGCCGGTCGCATCGCCATAGGGCTCGTCAAAGGCGCGGACCACATCGTCGAGCGCATCGAAATAGTCGGCCCGCGCCATGCGGATTTCATGATGCTTTGTACCGAACCGCTCGGCAACGGCGCGCGCCAGCGGCAATTCGTCATCGCCGCCCGCGCCATCGCCGCTGATCGAGAAGGTGTGGAAATCGCGATGGCCAAGCTCGCTCGCCGCCGCCACGATCGCCCCGGAATCGAGCCCGCCCGAGAGAAACGCGCCAACCGGCACATCTGCCGCAACAATGTGGCTGTCGACCGCCGCGATGAACTGGTCGGCAAATTCGCTGGCATAATCCCGCCCCGGCTCGAGCGCCCCGGGTGTCAGGTCGGCACGCCAGTAGGTTTCGATGGTCTGGCGGCCATCGCCAAGGTTGCGCCTGAGCATCTGGCCTGGGCCAAGCTTGCCGATGCCGGCCCAGATCGTACGATCAGGCGCCATGAAGCGGAGCGACAGATAGTCCCAAACCGCCTGCGGATCGATCGCAGGCCGGCCCGGCAGCGCAGCGAGGATCGCCTTGATCTCGCTGGCAAAGAGGAATTCGCCGTCATGTTCTGCAATGTAGAGCGGCTTGATGCCGACCTGATCGCGCGCGAGGATCAGCTCATTGCTGCGCGGATCATGGATCGCAACAGCGAACATGCCGTGCAGGCGGGCAAAGGCCGCCACCCCTTCGGCATGATAGAGATTGAGGATGACCTCGGTGTCCGATCGCGTCCGGAAGACATAGCCTCTGGATTCAAGTTCGGCGCGCAACGACTGGAAATTGTATATCTCGCCGTTGAAGACGATGGTGACGCCATCCGAAGTCATCATCGGCTGGTGACCGGTGCTGAGATCGATGATCGCCAGCCGCCGCATCGCCAGGGCAAGCCCGGGTGCAAGATGCACGCCAGCATCGTCGGGCCCACGATGGACGATCGCCGCGTTCATGGCGGCTATACGGCTTGCAAGCCGATCCGGAGCGTCTGCAGATAACAGTCCAACAATGCCGCACATCGCCGGATACTTAGCGAAAAACGGTTAGCAAAACACTATCCGATGAACGCCGCGCGTGGCGTAAAAACGAGAGGCAAAGCTGCGCGCACATTCGCGTGAGATCTGGGCTTTGGGGCATTGAAGGCCAAGGTCGGGGTGCACTGGAGGCCACTGGCGGAGAGGGTGGGACAACGCGGCACTGTTAAAATAATTATATTAATCAATATTTTAATTGAACGTAACTAAGCGACTTGTAGCAAGGATTGTAGCAAACAAAGTATGGTCCCCCATGCGACTGGGGCTGGCTTCCGGGTGAACTGAAAATTGGCTGATCAGCCCGGCTTCCCTTCAGGCACTGCCGCGAGAACCATCCAATGTAAGAATTGCTTACCGAACGGCGTAATCTGCACCGCTTCCGGGTCCGACCCCTCAACCAAACTTACGTATGCCGCGTCGATCAAGAATTGGCCCCATTGTTCGAAATCACGGTCCTTGTGCATGGTTTCCCATGCGGGATTTTCGCGCACGTTTTCGTAGAAAGCTTTGAACTCATCAATTATGCCAGTTCCAACGACATTCAAGGTCTTAAGAGCATGGATTTGGGAACCGAATATCACGCGGTAATTCGTCTCATGAATTCGTGTAGCTTCGCTAATGGACCGTTGACGGATTGCCCAAGCCAATTTGATATTGTCACCGCCTTTAACGTGCTGTTCGATTACGGCTGCCAACTGACCGTCGAGTATGTCGAATACGGGATCGGACGGCGGAAGATTGTTCGTATCCGCTAACGCTGGAAGTGAAGCGGTCGTTGACCCTTCGGCTGACTGTTGGTGCGAAATTGTATCGCCAGTCGTAAAATCCGCCGTACCCCCAAAGCCGCTAAGCTGTCGAACACGACCAATCATTGCGTTGATCGGCTCACGGAACGCCCATGCAATTATGCCAATAGCGATGGGCCATGATGCGTTCGAAATTGGATCAAGCACGGTTTTCAGACCTTCGAAAACGATTGGCCAATTAACGTCCATCATGTCCCCCTCGAATGGATAGATTCTCACCCTATATACGACACAATCATGAGGTGTGTATGTCGGGACGAAAACAGCATTTTATTCCTCAGAGCCTTTTGCGCGGATTCAGTTTCCTAGGAAAGGGATCGAAGCAGCAAATCGTTGCTTACACATACGATCGAGGCATTTTCACAGCCGCAACAGACGGCATAGGAGCCGAACGCAACTTCTACTCCGAATTGGCCGTTCAAGGGGAAACACAAACACTTGACGATAAGATCACTGACTTTGAAACGCCACTTTCGGACGTGCTGGTCGGAATGCGCAAATTGTCACATCGCGCTAGTGCGGAGACCCAGCAAACCGCTATATTTGTCACTCATCTGACCGTCCGAAACGATCATTTCAGAAAGTCCGTTTCTACGGGCGGCGTCACGATGTTCGATGGCCTGCAGAGTTCAATGTCGGACGAACAAACCGCAATGGCCTTGCTTGGCCTGGGGGGAAATCGCCCCTCCCCAGTTTTCGGAGACGCAGTGAAAAATCTCCTTGCGGAAAACGCGGCGGTTTTCGCAGCGTTAGGACTTCGCGAGGACCAAATTATCGAATGGGCGTTCAACTATGCGAAGGCAAACTTTTCTGAGTTTCACAGTCAACTTGTCGGACCGATGCAGGCAGCATTTGAGAAATTTACGGGGCCAACGATACTCGAAATGGCGGCAGACGCACAACGCCGCGCGCTTGAAACAGATTTGTCGCCGAAGGCATGGATTGACCGTTTAAGCGAAATGGATTGGCACGTGGAACATAGCGACGTGCCGCTTATCTTACCGGACTGTGAATCAATCGCAGCCGACAATTCTGGAACTGCGCGTCCCCTTATGCTCGCGGAAAAAGATGCGGTAGAAGCTATCCTAGTCCCAATCTCTAGCGACCGATTGCTAGTTGGATTGCATGGCCGAGACGCCATGCCATCCTTTGACGTCAACGCAGCTTTTGCAGCTTGTTCGTGGGACTTTTTCGTGGCTAGCAGTCGAAACTACGAATTGGAAACGCTCCGCGATACCATTCGTGCTGGTGTGCAGAACCTGATGGACGATCTTGTATCCCAAGCATTGAGCGAATCCATCCATAAGGAATAGGATTCTCACCCCAGCCGCCTATCAATCAGACTATGTGGATGGTCAGCAGGTGTTGACGCCTGCCATTCCGACCTGAAGAATGGATGGATGAGCACCAGATTCGTAAATTTGCCTGCATCGTCGAGCCACACCAACCAACGCAGCCTCCTTCGAGATTTTCGCCACTTGCTCTATAGGCATGTCGGCGCATGGCGCGACAGCGCCTGCAACGACCAAGCAAATGTGCATAGAGAATGACCGGGCAGTATTTGCCGCCAAAGCGATTACGCCAAAACGGGCACGGATTGCGTGGGCTGGCTCCCCCTTTGTGCCCCGCACTGCCGGAAATCGGCATAGACAAGTTTGGGTTTAACTTGGATGCTCTGTGGGCACCTACATCGGCTGCCTCATGCAACGCTTCTGGCGATTTTCATGATCTAATCGGCACCAACACCACCGAAACCGGTTGGTTTTGTCAGCCACATCGTCGGAATGGAAACGTTACTCACCAACTTTTGAAGCGCAACACATCAACCCTTTCTAAATTTAAGATCGTTGTGTTCGATAAGCGGCCTGACGCACGAGCTGGGGCAATAAAGCTTCAGGTCTATTGCAACCCGACGAGGACAGCGCATCACTTGATGTCTCGGTTGCCGTCAGGGGCCGACTTCAAGCAATGGTGTACCACACTCTCGCCGCACGAATTTTTTGCGCAGTGCGACGTCGCCGTGCCGCGCTCCAGCGATGGAAATGACAATTGGATCAGCGATCCATTGATGTTTTACGGAGACCTGCAAACAGATCAATGGTCGCCCTTCTTGTCGCTCTTCTCAGAAAAGCTGGCCAGCCTCATAACCGAGCTGCTGTGCCCAGTTCATGCTTCGCAACTCGAAAACCAAGCACCGGACATTTCCATTATCGGTGGCGGTTACCGAGTAAGCGTGCTCTGGGGCAGCGCGAAAATCATGGCATGCGAAACCTATTTCGAGCGTCGCACGACGACTGCCATGGAATCAATGCGATCTGCGGCTGTTCGAGCAATCACTGTTTTGGAAAGTGCAGAGATTGCTCGATACCAAGGCGCAGATCGCATTGATTCTATCGCGCGACAGGCGAGTTCGTTATCCGTCCGGCAAGAGGTCAGCACGCGTTATCAGGTTGCTCTCTATGCCAAGCAACGAGGTCGTATTCGGTTCGAGCTGCGAAAAAAGAAGGCCGCGACATTCCTGAACCTTCCAACGGCCAGCAGTGCAGCAGAATTCTTGACCCATCGAATGCAGTTCCAGCGTCAGGAAATGCCCAATGTTTTGGAATGGTCAAACTTCCAGCCACTGTTTGCATCTACAAATGCACCGACCGTGCCGGTTTTATGCCAGCTTATTGACTACGTCCTCAGGGCTGGAGAGGAATGCGGCTATCGTGACCGGACCCTGCTTAATGACCTTTTGACAAACGGCAGCGTACCACGGGTGGGGAACGGCGAAGGGGCCGATGCCACGTTAAGTTCGCTGTTAGCGCGAGGTGTTTTGGTGAGATCCAAGATCAGGCCGAAGAGAGATGTCAAGCTCACCCAACAGCGGCTTAGTCTTTCGCCGCGCTATATGCCTTTGGTGGATGCATTCACATCATCCGAAGATTAGGCATCTTAGAACAACGCTTTTCCTTGGACAGCTAAGAAAAATTGCAACCGGTTGCACTAGATTACTGGCGTCGAAGAGATGGAACACCGTAGGGATATGTGTTCTCGATGGGCTGATCCAGAGCTGAAATCTCTGTCGAAAGTTCTCTGAGGAACGAAATTGCATACGGCAATGCCGGTATCGCCCGCCACCAGTCCGGACCGCGCCAGAAGCGCAGATGAATGTGGGAATGGCATGACCGGCATACCGGAATGAAGCTTAGCGGATCGCTGTAATCTTCGAGGTGCGTCACAATTTGACGGGGGACGGAGCCGCAGATCGCACACATTCGGCTGCGCTCAATCTCCCCTCGTGCAATTGCAGCATCTATGATGGGCTGCACGCGGTTTCGCTGCGCAGGTGTGAAGCCGTTAAATGGCCTGCTCATTGCTCGCTGAC
>Ga0307994_1000237_pt1 | contig 41805 bp, 34 predicted proteins | sample EllFjometagen261_FD_203171 | JGI IMG/M metagenome (GOLD analysis project Ga0307994, IMG submission 203171) | Marine microbial communities from Ellis Fjord, Antarctic Ocean - #261 | ecosystem: Environmental > Aquatic > Marine > Unclassified | place: Southern Ocean | collected 2014-11-02
TAAAACGACTTAGAGCTATTAAAAAACGCTCTTTAAATGAATTCGGAATTCCACGAACCCAAAATAAAGCCGCAGTAATTAATAATAGTAATCCGCCTAAAACCCAATAGATTTTATAGTAGAAATAAACACCTAAAGATGCTCCGTAACCATTCATGTCAGAATAATCAAATCCTGGACCTTGGTTGTATTTAAAGATAGATTGCTCTACTCCTGCCAATCTTAATAACGGAATTCCGATTGATAACACAATCAATACAAATAAACCCAAATATGGGTTTCTAATGAGTGTTTGAACAAATAATGCCAATAATGCCCAAATGATATAGTTTATCAATCTTAAACCAAAAAGTTCTCCTATATAATGACCAATTTCAAAATCGAAATATCCTTTATAGATTTGAAAAGCGATTCCTGCAACCATAATTACCGACAATAACACGATTTGCATTTTTACCAACGCAATTAATTTAGACAATAACAACACCCAGTTAGGTATTGGAGTTACATCTATTAAATGGTCTGCTCTTGCAATTTTTGCTCTATGAATTAACATTCCGGCATATAAAAATGTACAAATATTAATTGCGACCGTAAACGAACCTCCTTGACTTAGCATTTTCCAAGTTACCGGAAGTGTTGCGGTACCAAATAAATTACCAACCTCGGATAAGGCAATTAGTATAATTATCAATCCGACTAATACAATACTGATAAAAGGCCAACTCTTAACAATGTATTTTAAATCGATATTAGACAGTTTCCAAGTCGTTTTTAAGTTTCGTTTAAAAGAATAATCATAACTAACTTTCGGTAAATTGATTCTTGTAATTCCGCCAAAATTAGATTTCGTTATTCTTTCTGATTTCTTCTTTCCAAATGAAAACGATATTGCATTCTGAGTAAAAGAAAAGAATTTATACACCAATCCAAAAACAAAAGCACCAACTCCTAACCATAGAAGACGATTGTATAAAACAACTCCTTTTACAGGTAAGTGCAATTCATTTTGTTCCGAAATGGTCCAATAACGCGTATAATAATTAGAAGCAGCTCCACCAAACGGATCTAAAATTGCAGCTAAAAATCTATTTTCTGGATCAGACAATAAGCTTTCCATTAATCCTTGTACAAACAGTAAAAGAATAACGGTAATAAAACCTGCAGCAATATTTCGTGTAAAAGTTACAACTCCAAAAACAATAGCTCCAAACAATAAAACATTTGGTAAAATATAAACAGTATATGCGTTGAAATACGATTTAAAATCAAATGCTCCAACAATCTCTGAGTTTGTTCCTGGCAATCTGAATCCAATAAATATAGCAACACCAATGGCTAATACAATTAAGGTTACAATGCAAATTGAACTTAAAAACTTAGCAAATAAATAATTGGCCTTTGTAAACGGATACGAATACAAAATGGTATGCATTTCACTTTTATAATCTCTATAAACCGAAACTCCAATAATAGAAGGAAAGAGAAAGAAAATTAACATCGACATTGCATTAAACAGTCCTGCAACTCCAGATGGAGAGTTTACAATGGATGCTGAACCTGTTGTTACAGTTAAAAAATCGAAAACCCCAGCAGAACTTGCTGAGAAAAATAGGGCAATAATGAAAAATATCGCCAAATAAATGTAAAAAGCTGGCTTATTAAACCAGTACTTTAATTCTTGTTTAAATATTGTAGAAAACATATTTTTTATCTTAAATTAAGTATTGATTTATGCCAAAACTGGCTCATCTTGTTTTAATGCAATAAAATATACATCGTCTAATTGCGCTGTTCCTTGCTCAAAACCTTCTCCTGGTTTTTCTGAAGCATGCACTCTAATATTTAAGGTATTATCTTGATTGTAATTAGAAGATAAAATATTAAATACTTTTTCTGCTTCTTCTAATTCATCTCTAGAAACAATCTTTGTCCAGATTGTTCCTGCTATTTCTTGTGTTGCTTCTAAAGGCGTTGTGTGTTTTAATATTTTACCACCATTTAAAATTGCCATTTCATTACACAACTCTTTTACATCATCAACAATATGAGTAGAGAAAATCACCGTTGTATTTGTACCAACTTCACGTAAAACATTTAAAAAACGATGTCTTTCTGCTGGATCTAACCCCGCAGTTGGTTCATCAACAATAATTAGTTTTGGGTTGTTTAACAATAATTGGGCAATCCCAAAACGCTGTTTCATTCCGCCAGAATACCCAGCAACATGTTTGCTTCTTACATCGTATAAATTAGTGATTTCTAACACCTCTTTTACAATTTCTTTTCTTTCTGATTTATTAGAAATTCCTTTTAACGTCGCGAAATAATCTAACAAATCTTCTGCAGACATTTTAGGGTACACGCCAAAAGATTGAGGCAAATATCCTAGTACTTTTCTTAAAGACATATTGTCTTCTAAAACATTAATATCACCAAAAGTAATGGTTCCCGAATCAGGACTTTGTAAAGTAGCAATTGTTCTCATTAAAGAAGATTTTCCAGCTCCATTCGGACCTAATAGTCCAAACATTCCCGTACCAATTTCGATACTTAAATCGTCAATAGCTTTTACGCCGTTTTTATAGGTCTTGGTTAAATTTTCAATTACTAACTTCATATTCTTGGTTTTAGTGATTTTTACTTTAGTTATTAGTGTAAAAGTAATAAATTTTGTTACACTTTTTTGTGATTTTTTTAATGTAAATCCTAAAAAATCGTATTATTTTTACATTTATCAAGAAAGAATCAATTTTTATAAAAATATAAATAATGGCAAAAAAATCAATCTTAAATAAAAAATCAATTGACTTTTTAGAAAAATATTTAAATAATGCTGCTCCCACTGGATACGAATGGGAAGGTCAGAAAATTTGGATGGACTATTTAAAACCTTATGTCGATGAATTTATTACAGATACATATGGAACAGCTGTTGGAGTTATCAATCCTGACGCGAAATTTAAAGTAGTAATAGAAGGGCATGCAGATGAAATTTCTTGGTATGTAAATTATATTTCTGATAATGGATTAATCTATGTGATTAGAAATGGTGGAAGTGATCATCAAATTGCACCTAGTAAAATTGTAAACATTCATACTAAAAACGGAATAGTAAAAGGAGTTTTTGGTTGGCCAGCAATACACACAAGAAATAAAGCAAATGAAGAAGCACCAAAACCAGATAACATTTTTATCGATACAGGTTGTGCTACCAAAGAGGAAGTTGAAAAATTAGGCGTTCATGTTGGTTGTGTAATTACATATCCAGATGAATTTCATATTTTAAACGGAGATAAGTTTGTTTGTAGAGCTTTAGACAATAGAATGGGTGGTTTTATGATTGCAGAAGTGGCTCGTTTATTAAAAGAAAACAAAAAAGAGTTGCCTTTTGGATTGTACATTACAAACTCTGTACAAGAAGAAATTGGATTGCGAGGAGCAGAAATGATCGCTGATCGTATCAAACCAAATGTTGCGATTGTTACTGATGTTACACACGATACCACTACTCCAATGATCGACAAGAAAAAAGAAGGTCATTTAGAAATGGGCAAAGGTCCAGTAATTGCATATGCACCAGCTGTGCAACAAAAACTACGTGATTTAATTATAGAAACTGCTGAAGTAAATAAGATTCCTTTTCAACGTTCTGCGCTTTCAAGAGCAACAGGAACAGACACAGACGCTTTTGCTTATAGCAATGGTGGTGTTGCTTCTGCATTGATTTCTTTACCATTAAGATACATGCATACAACTGTGGAAATGGTACATAGAGATGATGTAGAAAATGTGATTAAAATGATTTATGAAACACTTTTAAAAATCAAAGACGGAGAAACTTTTTCTTATTTTGATTAAATAAAAATAAACGTCATTACGAGTAATAATGACAAATAACTTATAAGCTTATCAAACCTCACAGGTTTTAAAACCTGTGAGGTTTTCTTAAAAATATGGATGAACTCATAGATATTTTAACTCCGGAAGGAAAACCAACCAAAAAAACAGCCTTAAAATCTGAAGCTCACAAAAATGGATGGTTTCACGCAACGGTCCATATTTGGCTATTTACTTCAGATGAAAAAATACTACTTCAAAAAAGAGCACTCACTAAAAAGGTATTCCCAGGTATTTGGGATATTTCCGTTGCAGGACATATAGCTGCTGGAGAAGAAGTTTTAGAAGCTGCAAAAAGAGAAATTTCAGAAGAAATTGGTTTGCATTTATACGAAAAAGACCTCATCAAAATCGGAACAAGAATTCATCAAGTTAACCATAAAAACGGAATTCAAGACAACGAACATCATCATGTTTTTATCGCCGAATTAAAAGTTTCTATTGATAAATTAACCATACAGAAAGAAGAAGTTGCTGGTTTAGAATTGTGGGACTTGACAATTCTAAAACAAACTAAAAGCCTTAAAAACGTTTTGCTTCCAAGGTTTCATGAGTACTATTGTACTGTTTATAATGAAATTATAAAATTTATATCAAAATAAAAAATATTTTAAAAAAACAGAGTAGTCTCTAGTAGTATGAATATGAACAACATATTCTCTATGATTCATGAGGAGAGAAAGGCTAAATTATAAATTTTCGGTTTTAAGGTTTTAAGGTTTTAAGGTTTAAAAAAATATTATATTTGATAAAAATCAAACCCCCGTGAAAAATTCTTTACTTTTTATATTCTTACTATCGACATTCTATTCATTCTCACAAAACGACAAAACCACTTTTTTACAAAACTTTGATAAAACAGGAATGGAAACATCCATTCTATACCTTCACTCTACAGATTTAGAAACATATAAGAATGAATCTGCAAACATGTATAATTTTTATCAAGTCTATAAATCTATCTCACAAAGTGATTTAGAGAATCGTTTGCCTTTAGTATCAAAATTAAAAAATAGACCAAAATCTGATATTATCCCTTTAGTCATTTTACATACAGAATATGACGCCATCACTAAAGATGCAATATCAAACGGTTCTGTAATTAAAGATGCAAACGGAGAAATAATAAGGACCAACAACCTACGTATATTTGAAAAAAAAGAGATTACAGTTAGCGCACCTCTAATCATAAAAAAGAAAGGTTTACATCAAATTTTTAATTTAGACTTAAACGATATCTATAACACAACCGAAAATAGCATACAATCAATACAAATAAATTTTGCCAACGATGAAGGCTACAAAGTCGTTATTCCGAATCAAAACATTTCAATTAATTACGCTTCAGAAGGTTTAAAAAAATTAGATTTCGAAATCACTTTTAATAATGGTGTCATAAAAAAATCATCATCAACCTTAAAAATAGAATATTCGAACGCTGAATTAAACAGTTTGTTTGGACGCGTAGTTAATACTTTCACAGGTACTACAATAGCCGATCTATCAGCATATGGTGAAACAACATCATATCCTGGAACTGGAGAATATGAAATCTTTCTTAGTGCCGATAATGTTTTAGACAAACCTATTATTATTCTTGATGGTTTTGACCCTGGAGACACAAGAAACATTGAAAACATCTATTCCTTTTTAGATTTTGAAAATAATGGAACAACTCAAAATTTAGCAGATTTAGTAAGAGAAGAAAATTTTGATGTAATCATTTTAAACGCCCCTATCTACACCAATGAAGGCGGCGTTGAAATTGATGGAGGCGCAGATTACATTGAGAGAAATGCAATGCTTTTGGTGGATTTAATTGAAAATATAAACACTCAAAAAACAGGAAATAATCAAAACGTTATTGTTGGTCCAAGTATGGGAGGACTTATCTCTAGATATGCATTAAACTATATGGAAAATAGATCATTAGACCATGACACAAGATTATGGCTTTCTTTTGATTCTCCACATTTAGGCGCAAATGTTCCTATTGGATTTCAGTATCTTTTCAACTATTTATCATACGGTTTAAATACTTCGGCTGGAGATAATAATATAGAGGCTTTAATACCTGTAGTAGACGGTATGTTAAAATCGGCAGCAGCAAGACAAATGCTAACAGATCAATTTGAACCACATTTAGCATCTGGAGAAATAGTAGAATTTGATTCCAGTTTAACATTACCAATTGCACATCCTTTTAAATCTATTTTTTTTACTGATTTAAATTCGCTTACAACTTCTGGTTACCCTGAAAATTCACGAAAAGCTTCCATGATTAATGGAAGTGGTGAAGGAAATCCATACCAACATAAAGATGGTAGTGATGTACTTCCTGGAGATAAAGTTTTAGATGCTTTTATTCCAGATGTAGCAGCATTAACAGATGCATATTTTGAAGTTTGGTTTACACCCAACGCCAATGAAGAAGTTAAAATAGATGAAATTTTTATTGACGCTCCCTGGATTTGTTTTTGTGATATTGAAGCTGAAGCAAGTTCAAAAGCATTCCCATACTCTAATGGTATAGACGCAGGATCAGGAGGCTTATATAATATAAGTGCTTTAGCTGAAGATTTTGATTCAGACCCAACAGTCGTTGCGTTTTTTGACGCTTTAACTATTGATTATTTTAATTTCATTCCGACGATTAGTGCAATGGCATTAGAAGTTACAAATGATGAAATAGATTGGTTTCACATACCTTCAAATTTAGTTTCCGGTAACACTAATAACACGACACCTTTTGACGCTTGGTATATGCCTCCAACGAATGAACCTCATACTGAGATAACTCAAGGTAACTTTAATTTTGCTTGGGATGAAATTGTTACATCTGCTTTAAATACTCAAGATTTTGATTTGAATACTTCATATATACTTATAAAAAACCCTATTTCGGAGAGTATTCAAATACAAATAAATAAACAGCATGTGAGAAGTGTGACTGTTAAAGTATTTTCAATGACTGGCCAAGAAGTGCTCTCTAAAACAATTAACAACCCATCTGACCAACTACATATTCCTGTGAATTTAAGTTATGGTGTTTATCTTTTAGAATTAAACGATTCTGAAACGATTTTTAAAACGAAGATTATAATCAACTAAAAACGTAAAGTTTCTATTGCATTGCAAATATTGATATTTGCAATGCAATAGATTTATAAAGAATGTCTTATTATTTTTTTTGATAAAGAAAGTAATTATTAAATTTTTGCTTGATAGGTATACAATTCAAAATATCTTCCTTCTTTCTCTATCAATTGGTCATGTGTACCACGTTCAACTATTGAACCTGCTTCAATAACCAATATTTGATCTGCTTGTTTAATAGTACTTAATCGGTGTGCAATTACAATTGTAGTTCTGTCTTTTATCAATTCTGATAAACTTTTCTGAATCAATGCTTCGCTTTCTGTATCTAAACTAGAAGTCGCTTCATCTAAAATAATAATTGTTGGATTTGCCAAAATAGCTCTTGCAATCGCTAAACGTTGACGTTGTCCTCCTGAAAGCTTTACGCCTCTTTCTCCGATTAAAGTATCTAAGCCGTCTTCAAAACGATCTGTAAATTCATTTACATACGCAGCTTTAACGGCGTTTTGCAATTCTTCTTCTGTCGCATTTGGTCGTGGAAATAAAATATTTTCTCTAATCGTTCCTTCAAACAAAAATTCGTCTTGTAAAACAACACCCAAATGTTTACGATAACTACTCAATTTAACTTTTGACATGTCTTGATTGTCAATCGTTACTTTTCCAGAAACTGGATTTAAAAAAGTTGCTGACAAACCTGCAATTGTAGATTTTCCTGAACCAGAACTTCCGACTAAAGCGGTTACTGTACCTTTAGGAACATCGAAACTAATATCTTTCAACACTTCTTTTCCTTCATCATAAGAAAAAGAGACCTTGTCAAATTTAATATCTCCTTTTATATCATTTAACTCAATGGTTCTTTCTTCATCTTCTTCTTCAGCTTCCATATTCATCAGCTCTTCAGTTCTATCCAAACCAGCCAACGCTTCTGTTAATTGACTTCCAATATTACTCATCTGAACAATTGGCGCAATCATTAAGCCTAATAAAAAAGTAAATGACAAGAAATCACCAACTGTCAACTCACCTGCCATGATTTTATAACCACCAATTCCCATAATTCCTGTAGAAGCAATTCCTAATAAGAATGTAGCTGAACTTGTCATGATTGCTGTGGCGGTCAAACTCTTTTTTACATTTTGAAATAAAAGATCGACGCCTTTTTCAAAAACTTCATTCTCTTGTTGCTCAGCATTAAACGCTTTAATGACTCTTACACCCGCCAACGTTTCTGTCAATCGTCCTTTTACATCTGCATTAATCACGCCTCTATTTCTAAATATAGGTCTGATATATTTAAATGCATTTAAAGCAACCAATCCAAATACGACTACAGGAATCAATATAAACAGCGTCATTGACGGACTAATATTTATCAATAAAACCAAAGAAATTACTGCCGTAATTGTTCCTCCAACTAGCTGAACCAGTCCTGTTCCAATCAAATTACGAACGCCTTCAACATCACTCATAATTCTAGAAACTAAGGCTCCAGATTTTGTGTTATCAAAAAAACTAATAGGTAAAGACAATACTTTCTTTTGCACTTTCGCTCGTAATTCAGAAATTAAATACTGAGCTTGTACACTTAATATACGTGTCAATAAAAATGATGTAACAGATTGCACTAAAATTGCAATTCCAACGACAAATAACAAACTGTACAATGCATCGTAATCCTTATTCGGAATTACATCATCTAACAAATCTTTAATTTTTAATGGTGCAACTAAACTCGCCAATCGACTTAAAACAATCAACACCAAACCTATAAATACCAAATTACGTTTTGGCCAAATAATGGTTTTAAAAGCGGTAGCAATTGTTACTTTCGGTTTCTTTTTATTCTTACCTTTTGATGGTGATGTATGTAAATGTTGCATATTCTCTTTTTTATTAAACTCTAATAAATAGTTCTATTGTTACTTTCTCAAAATATATGCCATAGAAAAGAACCATGCCATATTAACAAAAACAGTACTATACAAAAAACCTGTCAGGTTTTTGAAATCTAACAGGTCTAAAATTGATACGTTACTATAAATGTTTTTTACAATCTATTGTCAATAATACTTTGTACAACTTCTGGGTTTAACAATGTACTTGTATCTCCTAAATTATCCATTTCATTACACGCAATTTTACGTAAAATTCGACGCATAATTTTTCCTGAACGCGTTTTTGGTAACCCTTCTGAAAACTGAATTTTATCCAACTTCGCAATCGGACCAATATGTTCTGTTATAATTTGGTTGATTTCCTTTCGTAGATTATTTTGATCTCTACTTTCTCCTGAATCTTTTAAAATTACATATCCATATAAAGCACTTCCTTTAATATCATGTGGAAAACCAACAATAGCAGATTCTGCAACTGCAGGATGTTCATTAATTGCATCTTCAATTGGTGCAGTTCCTAAATTGTGACCAGAAACAATAATTACATCATCTACTCTACCTGTAATTCTGTAATAACCAACCTCATCACGCAAAGCACCATCACCAGTAAAATACATACCCTTATATGCTGAAAAATATGTTTCTTTATAGCGTTGATGATTTCCCCAAATGGTTCTTGCAATACTTGGCCAAGGAAATTTGATACACAGTCTTCCTTCCACTTGATTTCCTTTTAACTCGTTTCCTTTTTCATCCATTATTGCAGGTTGAATTCCGATAAAAGGTAAGGTTGCATACGTCGGTTTTGTTGGTGTAACATACGGAATTGGAGTAATCATCATTCCGCCAGTTTCTGTTTGCCACCAAGTATCAATAATCGGACTTTTCTTCTTCCCAATATTGTCATTATACCAATGCCAAGCTTCTTCATTAATCGGTTCTCCCACAGAACCTAAAACTTTTAGTGATGATAAATCATATGTATCTACTAATTCTGTGCCGTGTTTTGCCAAAGCTCTAATTGCTGTTGGTGCTGTATAAAATTGATTTACTTTATGCTTTTCAATAATCTCCCAAAAGCGTCCAAAATCAGGATAACTTGGAACTCCTTCAAACATTAATGTAGTTGCTCCGTTTGCTAACGGACCATACACAATATACGAATGACCGGTAATCCAACCAATATCTGCAGTACACCAATACACATCATTTTCTTTGTATTGGAAAGCATTTTTAAAAGTATAAGCAGTATACACCATATACCCTGCAGTAGTATGCACCATTCCTTTTGGCATTCCTGTAGACCCAGATGTATATAAGATAAATAACGGATCTTCTGCATCCATTATTTCTGCTTCACATACCGTAGAAGCATTATCTAATAAGGGTTGTAACCATTGATCACGACCTTCTTTCATAAAAATATCTGTGTTGATTCTTTTAGCGACCAAAACGGTTTTTACTCCTGGACAACTTTCCAACGCTTCGTCTACAATTCCTTTTAAATCGATGGTTTTTGCACCACGATATGAACCGTCCGAAGTAATGACAATTTTACAATCTGAATCGTTAATTCTTGTTGATAAAGCAACTGATGAAAAGCCTGCAAAAACCACAGAATGAATAGCACCAATTCTAGCACAAGCTAGCGTTGCAATTGCCAATTCAGGAATCATAGGTACATAAATACAAACTCTATCTCCTTTTTTAATGCCGTTGTCTTTTAAAACATTTGCAAATTGATTTACCCTTTCTGAAAGTTGCTTATACGTGATATGCTCTGCCGCTTCACTTGGATCATTTGGCTCAAATAAGATGGCCGTTTTATCTCCTCTTGTTGCTAAATGTCTATCAATACAATTTTCTGTAATATTTAACTGAGCCCCTTCAAACCATTTAACTTCTGGTTTAGAAAAATCCCAATCTAAAACTTTATCCCATTTTTTACGCCAAACAAAATGCTCCTCAGCAATCTCTTCCCAAAAATTTTCTGGTTCACGAATAGATTTTCTATAAACTTGATAATACTCTTCTAAATGTTTGATGTGATAATTACTCATTTCTTATCCTTTATTTATAGCACTAAACTATTAAATTGATATTATCTATTACTGTTTTTTCTACTTACAACAAAAATTTATCGACTAATAGCAGATTACATATACTCTTTTAATTAATGTGTCGCTTCTCCTGCTCCACTCGGAATTCTAATATTCGCTACGATTTCTATTACTTCTTTAGGAGGTGCTGGTGTAAACCTTGAAACAATTATAGAAACAATAAAATTAGCCATCATAGCAACGGTACCAAATCCTTCTGGTGATATTCCAAACCACCAATCTTCTTTTGTTCCGCCACCAAACCAATCGAATTTAAATTTCATCATATAAAAAAGCATTAGTAAAATTCCTACGGTCATTCCTAAAATAGCACCTTCTTTATTCATCCTTTTACTAAAAATACCTAAAACTATTGCAGGAAAAAAAGAGGCTGCTGCCAAACCAAAAGCCAATGCAACCGTGGCGGCGACAAAGTCTGGCGGATTTATTCCGAAATAACCTGCAACACAAACAGCGACTACTGCTGATAATCTTGCTGCTATTAATTCGCCTTTTTCAGAAATATTTGGATTGATCATTTTCTTTATCAAATCATGAGAAACAGATGCAGAAATCACTAACAACAATCCTGCTGCAGTAGATAATGCTGCTGCTAAAGCTCCTGCAGCCACTAATGCAATTACCCAATTTGGTAAACCTGCAATTTCTGGATTCGCCAAAACCATAATATCTTTATCAACAATTAATTCGTTTTTTGAAGCATCTGCCACATATTGAACTCTTCCATCATTATTTTTATCATCAAACTTTATGAGTCCGGTCTTTTCCCAATTATTAAACCATTCTGGAAGTTTTTCATATTCTTGATTACTAACTGTCTCAATTAAATTAGTTCTTGCAAAAAGGGCAATCGCAGGTGCTGTTGTGTATAATATTGCAATAAACAACAATGCCCAACCTGCAGATTTACGCGCATCTACAACTCTTTTAACTGTAAAAAAACGAACGATTACATGAGGTAACCCTGCTGTTCCGAACATTAAAGCTGCTGTAATTAAAAAGACATCTAACGTGGTTTTACTTCCTGATGTGTATTCTGAAAATCCTAATTCTTTGTGTAATCCATCTAATTTATCTAATAAATAGACTCCGTTTTCATCAACCCCACCAAAACCTAATTGCGGAATTGGGTTTCCTGTCATTTGAATGGAAATAAAAATTGCAGGTACCATAAAAGCAAAAATCAAAACACAATATTGTGCAACTTGTGTATATGTGATTCCTTTCATTCCTCCTAAAACGGCATAAAACAGGACAATTACCATCCCAATAATTACACCTGTATTAATATCAACTTCTAAAAAGCGAGAAAAAACTAAACCAACGCCACGCATTTGACCAGCGACATAGGTAAATGAAACTAAGAGCGCGCAAAATACAGCCACACTTCTTGCTACATTAGAATAATAACGATCTCCAATAAAATCTGGAACTGTAAATTTTCCAAACTTTCTTAAATATGGAGCTAATAATAAAGCGAGTAAAACGTAACCACCTGTCCAACCCATTAAATAAACAGAACCATCATAACCATTAAAGGAAATAAGGCCTGCCATTGAAATAAATGATGCTGCAGACATCCAATCTGCTGCTGTTGCTAATCCGTTTGCCAATGGCGAAACGCCACCACCTGCAACATAAAATTCTTTGGTGGAACCTGCTCTTGTCCAAATTGCAATTCCTATATAAAGTGTAAATGTAATTCCTACTAAAATCCATGTCCAAACTTGAATACTCATACTTTATTTTTTATTTTTCGTTAAAACCAAATTCCTTATCCAATTTATTCATGAGTTTGATATACACAAAAATGAGAATTACAAAAACATAAATAGCACCTTGTTGAGCAAACCAAAAACCGAGCTTAAAACCGCCTAATCTAATGGTATTTAGCTCATCAACTAAAAGAATCCCAAAAACAAAAGAGACCAAAAACCAGATACTAAGTAGTATGGCTAAATATTTTAAATTCTTTTTCCAGTATTTTTTTTCTTGGTTGTTTGACATTTTTTATAAGTTTTACTAATTTTAAGCAATATAAAAATTTATTTTTCTATTTTTAATTTTTATACCACACTATTATAAACTCTTTTGATTTTAGATACATTATTTCAGTTTTGGCACGTTATTTTACTATTCTTCATCGTTGCAATTTTATATGCTGCTGTGGGGTTTGGTGGCGGTTCTAGTTACTTAGCTATTTTAGCTTTAACAGGAATCGTTTTTACACAAATTAGAGCGACTGCTTTGTTGTGCAATATTGTCGTAGTTTCTGGAAATGTGTTCTTGTTTTATCACCAGAAAAAATTAAACTGGAAGAAAATTCTGCCTTTAATTCTATTTAGTATTCCTTTAGCATATTTAGGAGGTTACTTAAAGATAACTCAGCAATTCTTTTTTATTTTACTAGGATTCACGCTCTTATTTGCAGCGATTACCATGTGGATTTCTAAACGAATTGTTTCTTCGGATGAAAAAAACACCAACTCAAAACCCTTAAGAAATACTATTTTTGGTGGAGTTACGGGTTTTATATCTGGAATGGTTGGCATTGGTGGAGGTATCTTTTTAGCACCTCTTTTACATTTAACAAATTGGGACACGCCAAAGAAAATAGCTGCCACTGCAAGTTTTTTTATTTTGGTGAATTCTATCGCGGGTTTATTGGGGCAATATTCAAATCCTGATTTTAATATCGATTGGAATTTAACGTCAATATTATTGGTTACTGTTTTTATTGGCGGACAAATTGGAAGTAGAATAAGTAATCAGTACCTTACTCCTATTCAATTAAAAAAGGCAACCGCTATATTGATTGCCTTTGTAAGTATTCGAATTTTATGGAAGTATTTGTTCTAAAAAATACATCCTCATCTAATTTCTTTAAATATATTTGAAGTCTAAAAGAAATTAATTAAATCAAAAAAATATGTTAGAAGTTGTTTTTACATTAGTAATGTTAATCCTTTTGCAAGCTGTTCTTGGTTTCGATAACTTACTGTACATTTCTTTAGAGTCAAAAAAAGCACCTGTAAGTGCTCAGAAAAACGTTCGAAAAAAAGGAATTCTAATTGCAATCGTATTAAGAATTGTTTTGTTATTTGTATTGGTTTCTATCATCGACTTTTTTCAAGAACCTTTTTCTTTTTTATCCGGAGGAATAAAAGATGTTGTAAAATTCGCTTTTAACGGCCACAGTATTATTGTATTAATTGGTGGTGGTTTTATCATTTACACAGCGATTAAAGAAATTTGGCACATGATTGGTTCTAATGATTTAGAACATGATATTGAAAGTGATTCTAAACGCACAAAGTCTTCTAATGCCGTTATTGCAAGTATTGTTTTAATGAACTTAGTTTTTTCTTTTGACTCAATTTTAGCTGCAATTGGTTTGACAAGCGAAATAGAAAGCGATACAACTGCTTTTATTATAATGACAATTGCGATCGTAATTAGCGGATTGTTAATGTTACTCTTAGCAGATAAAGTATCAACTTTTTTAGCTAAAAACAGAATGTATGAAGTTTTAGGATTGTTCATCCTTTTTATTGTTGGAATTATGCTAATTACTGAAGGAGGCCACTTAGCACACATTAAAATTTTCGGTGAAGAAATTGTACCAATGAGTAAAACTACGTTCTATTTTGTACTTGCTATTTTAGTTCTTGTTGATGTTGTACAGGGAAGATATCAAAAAAAGATACTCAAAGAAAACAATTCTAAATAATTGAAATCGCTTTTAAAAAAACCTTTCCTTAAGTAAGGAATAATAAATAAAAGAAGTTTTTGGGCTGATTGATTAAAACCGAGTAATTCTAACCTTTCTTTATTTGTTCTCTAACAAGTCATTTAATTCTAAAAAATAATCATATTGTAAATCTTCGTGTAGTGTTGCTATTGCTTTTTTGATCAATAGAATTTGTCTGTCAAAGATATTTACTAACGCCTGGCTCTTATCTATTGAGGGTCTAAACTCTTTTAACTTGATACAGTAATATAATAATAATTCTACTTCTGTTTCTTTTTTCTGAGAGTATCTGATAAATTTCTTTGTAAGCGTCAATATTTTTCTAGCGCTCTTTCTTATATAGAAATAACTCTTCGTATTTATATTTTCAAACAGTTCATCTACCTGTTCTTTTACGCTTTCAATATAGCCTCCTTCAGTATCAGATTCAAAAAGCAAATAGGTTAATAGCTCTTTGTTCTCTTTTTTAAATTTTGACAAACGTAGACACAACTCAATCAACTCAAATGAGTTCTTATGAGATAATTCGTCCTTTATTTTTTTTACTGTGACTGCTTTCATTGAATATCAATTAGTCTTGTAACTCTAAAGTAACCAAATATCCACAATGATCTGAAGCAATCACATCACAAATGGTTTCTCTACTAATCACTTTCCATTTTTTCTTTGGGTAAAATAAAACGTAATCTATTTTCTTTAACGGGTTTTCTGATGGAAATGTTTTTTGGGGATTCGTTTTTTTATACGAAGCTTTCCAAAAACTTTCAAGAATGTTGATCGTTCTACTATTAGGAGTGTCGTTTAAATCTCCAGATAAAATAGTTGGGTATTTATTCTCAGAAAACACCTTATTAATTTCTTTTGCTTGAGAAACTCTATCTGTATCCGTTTCTAAATGGTCTAAATGAGTCCCAATAAAAGAAATGGTATCTCCAGATTTTAAAACAGTTGTAATTTCTAAAGCCGCTCTTGGCTCATTTCCTTTTGTATACGGCAACGCAACATTTCTGGTTGATAAAAAAGAAGTCTTAGATAAAATGCCTTCTCCATATTCACCACCATCATAATACATTGCTCTTCCAAAAACCGAAGCCATTTTTGTACGAATTCCTAATTCAGTTGGTAAATCGTACTTTTTAGCTCTATTCGTTTTAAAATCTACTTCTTGCAATGAAACAAAATCTGCATCTGCTTTTTTGATCACATTCGCAATTACATCTAAATCAAAACTACCATTGGTTGTCGCTCCATGTAATATGTTAAAAGACAAAACTTTTATAGTGTTGTTTTTCTGTTTAGAGTGTTGTCCAAAAATTAGACTACTCATAAAAAACAACACTATAAAAGCTTTGATCTGAATTTTTATAATCATTTAATGTTCGCTTGGTATCGCAACCATTTCATTTACTTCCTCTTCATAATTGATTCCATCAACTTTAAAACCAAATAAATTAAAGAAATCTTTACTATAACCTTCTAAATCTCCAATTTCTGATAAATTTTCTGTGGAAGCTGTTTTCCAAAGTTCAGCAACTTCCGCTTGAACATCTTCTTGCATTTCCAAATCGTCAACACGAATTCTTCCTTTCGCGTCTAAGGCTAAATCTCCGCCAAATAAACGTTCGCTGTATAAACGTTGAATTTGCTCAATACAACCTTCATGAGTTCCTTTTGCTTTCATTATTTTATACAATAAAGAAATGTATAAAGGAATAACTGGAATCGCAGAACTTGCTTGTGTAACCAATGCTTTATTTACAGAAACATATGCTTTTCCTCCAATCGATTTTAAATCGTCTGTAATAGTAAATGCAGTTGCTTCTAAATGGTCTTTTGCCGCTCCAATTGTTCCTTTTCTGTAAACTGCTTCAGTTAATTTTGGACCAATATAAGAATAGGCAACAGTGGTTGCTCCTTCTGATAATAAGTTTTCAGATTTTAATGCGTCCATCCACATTTTCCAATCTTCACCTCCCATTACTGCAACAGTATTCGGAATATCTTCTCCTTCCGCAGGATTGATAGAAATCTCAGTAACATTTCCTGTATGAAAATCTACTGTTTTATTTGAAAAAACACCTCCAATTGGTTTTAAAACCGACTTGTAACGTGTTCCTGTATCTGGATGTGTTCTAACTGGTGACGCTAAACTATAGATGACCAAATCAATTTGACCTAAGTCTTCTTTGATCATGTCTAACGTTTTACGTTTAATCTCATTAGAAAACGCATCTCCATTAATACTTTTTGCATATAAACCTGCTTCATGAGCATGTTTTTCAAAAGCTGCAGTATTGTAATAACCTGCTGAACCTGTTTTCCCAGGTGATGATGGTTTGTCAAAAAACACCCCAATTGTAGCTGCATCAGATCCGAAAGCACTAGAAATTCTAGATGCCAATCCAAATCCTGTAGAAGAACCAATTACCAACACTTTTTTAGCGCCATCGATTGCTCCTTTAGATTTTACATATGCTATTTGATTGGTTACATTTTTCTCACAACCTACTGGATGTGATGTTAAACAAATGAATCCTCTTGTTCTTGGTTCTATAATCATGTTTTATTTTTTAATTAGAAGTTAAAAACTCCGTTACATTTTTTTCAATACGCGCTAATACATCTCCTGTATTTGCTTTCACAAATGCTTCTCCTGTAATTTGCTCGTACAACTCTATATATCTATTTGAAATCTCAATAACTTTTTCATCAGACATTGCCGGAATTTGTTGTCCCTCTAATCCTTGAAATTCATTTTCAATTAGCCATTGTCTTACAAACTCTTTAGACAATTGTTTTTGAGATTCTCCTTTATTTTGTCTTTCTTGATATCCTTCAGCATAAAAATAACGTGAGGAATCTGGTGTATGAATTTCATCAATCAGTACAATTTTTCCGTCATTTGTTTTACCAAACTCGTATTTTGTATCTACTAAAATCAATCCGCGTTTTGCAGCAATCTCTGTTCCTCTTTGAAACAAAGCTCTTGTATAATCTTCTAAAACGATATAATCTTCTTCAGAAACTACTTGGTTTACTAAAATAGCTTCACGTGTAATATCTTCATCATGATCGCCATTATCAGCTTTGGTGGATGGTGTAATAATTGGAGAAGAAAATTTATCATTTTCTTGCAATCCTTCTGCCATTTCTACGCCACACAAAACTCTTTTACCTAGTTTATATTCACGCGCTGCATGACCAGACATATAACCACGAATCACCATTTCAACCTTAAAAGGTTCGCATAAATGACCAATCGCAACATTTTCATCAGGATTCGCTAGCAACCAATTCGGAACAATATCTGAAGTATCATTCATCATTTTTGTAGCAATCTGATTTAAAATCTGACCTTTAAATGGAATTTGGCGTGGTAAAACAACATCAAAAGCTGAAAGCCTGTCAGAAGCAATCATCACCAAAAGTTTATCATTGATATTATAAACTTCTCTTACTTTACCTTTATAAACAGACTTCTGAGCAGGGAATTGAAAGTTAGTTTCGTTAATTGTATTCATTATTTTAGGTAGTTGTTTGTTGTTTGTTGTTTGTTGTTGGCTGCAAAAATAAACTAAAGACAATTAACCAACAACTAAAAACGAATCACTATTCTGTTTCTATACTTTTATATGCTGAAATAATTGCCCTAACCAATTTGTGCCTAACCACATCTTTATCATCTAAATACACTTGGGCAATTCCGTTAATATCTTTTAATGCTAATAAAGACTCCTTTAAGCCCGAAACTTGTTTTCTCGGTAAATCTATTTGCCCCGGATCTCCAGTAATGATAAACTTTGCACTTTTCCCCATTCTTGTTAAAAACATTTTCATTTGATTGTGGGTTGTGTTTTGAGCTTCATCCAAAATTACAAATGCATTGTCTAAAGTTCTTCCTCTCATAAATGCCAAAGGCGCAATCTGTATAACTCCTTTGTCTAAATACGATTCTAGTTTTTCATGCGGAATCATATCTCTTAAAGCATCATATAAAGGTTGCATATAAGGATCTAATTTTTCTTTTAAATCTCCTGGCAGAAAGCCTAAATTCTCTCCTGATTCTACAGCGGGTCTTGTTAAAATAATTTTTCGTACTTCTTTTTCTTTTAACGCTCTTACAGCCAAAGCAACAGCGGTATATGTTTTTCCGGTTCCTGCCGGACCAACAGCAAATAACATATCGTTCTTTGCCATTAAAGTCACCATTTTACGCTGATTTACGGTTTGTGGTTTAATCAACTTTCCATGAACGCCATGCACTAAGATGTCTTTTATTTTTGTTGCTGCATTTCTTTTTTCATCATCTCCATTTGATGTTAAAACACGTTCAATGCTATTTTCATCCAACTTGTTGTATCTATTAAAATATTTTATTAAACGCTCAAAACGAATTTCGAATTCATCTAAAACAGCTGATTCTCCATAAATCTTCAGTTGAGATCCACGAGCAACGATTTTAATTTTCGGAAAGTACTTTTTTAATTGATCGATAGTACTGTTTTGTGCCCCAAAAAACTCTTTAGGACTAATTTCTGTAAGCTCTATAATGCGTTCGTTCAATGGATTATTTTTTATTAATTGATTCCAATTATATTTCAACTAAAAATAGCGAATAAATTTTCTAAATTGATTAGATTTGCGTAAAATAGTCAACAACTTTTACACAATTAATTAACAGCAGACAATTAATGTCCTTTATTACATTAACTACAGATTTCGGAACGAGAGACCACTTTGTTGGAGCTGTAAAAGGTGCAATATATTCTGAACTTGCTGATGCTAAAATTGTAGATATTACACACGAAATATCGCCTTTTAACATTACAGAAACTGCATATATTTTAAAAAATTCTTACAAAAGCTTCCCAGAAGGAACGATACATATTGTTGGTGTAGATTCTGAACTAAGTGAAGATAATAAACACATAGCGATTGAATTAGATAATCACTTTTTTGTTTGTCCAGATAATGGAATTATCTCAATGATTGCTTCAGAAATTCAACCTACAAAAATTGTAGAAATCAATATTCACGATCGAATTGAAACTAGTTTTCCTGTTTTAGATATTTTCGTAAAAGTGGCGTGTTTTATTGCACGTGGAGGAAACTTAACGGTGATTGGTAAAGAAATTAATGAATTTAAAAAGTTAATTGAAATTCAGCCAAAAGTAAATCAAAAGAAGACACAGATTATTGGTGGTGTTTTATATATCGATAATTATGGAAATGTAATTACGAACATCAGTAAAAAAATGTTTAATGATATTGGTAAAGGACGTGGTTATAGCGTAAATGCTTCCCGTTATTCTTTTACCAAAATATTTAATAAATACAATGAAATCACAGGAATTAACCCTAAAGATACTAAACAATTTGACGGCAATAAATTAGCCATCTTTAATTCTGCTGGTTTTTTAGAAATTGCTGTTTACAGAAGTAATTTAAACACCGTTGGTGGTGCTTCTACTTTATTAGGATTAAGCTATAGAGATCCAATAATTATTGATTTCCTCGCAGAAACGAAACCAGAATACACCCCTTTATCATAAACGTATGTTTGTTAGAATTGTTAAAATGAGTTTTCACTCAAAACATATTGAAGAATTTCAAGAAATGTTTGAAGAAAAGAAAGAATTCATTAGAAATTCTGAGGGCTGTAAATTACTTGAATTGTATCAAGAAAAAACAAACCCTGAAGTGTTTTTTACCTATTCTTATTGGGAGAACGACAGTGATTTAGAAAACTATAGAAACTCTGAATTGTTTAAAAATGTTTGGGCAAAAACCAAAACATTTTTTAATGACAAGCCACAAGCTTGGAGTGTAGATAAAAAAATAAGTTTAAAATAACATATGAGCCCAAATTTTACACCATTTCCTGTTTTAGAAACAGAAAGATTAACTTTAAGAGAATTAAATTTAGAAGATGCAAAAGCTATTTTTGGATTAAGAACCAATAAAGAAGTTAATGAGTTTATTGATAGAAAAACACCAAATAATCTTTCTGAAGCAAGAGCTTTTATTGATCTTATTTCTAATCTAACTTTAAATAACGAAGGTGTTTTTTGGGTGATAGAATCAAAAAACAATCATCAATTAATTGGAACCATTGGCTTACGTAATTTTGAAGATGAAGAGGATTACGCAGAAATTGGCTATGAATTAGATCCAAATTATCACCAGAAAGGTTTTATGAGTGAAGCTTTTGAAGCAGTTTTAAAATTCGGATTTGAAAATTTAGAATTAAAAACGATTGAAGCTTTTACACACCAAGACAACACAGCATCTATTGCATTGTTAGAGAAACAAAAATTTGTTCTTGATCCAGAAAAAAGAGAAGAAGGTTTTGAAAACAATCGTAGTTACCGATTAGGAGTATAGTCTTCGACAAGCTCAGACTGACATTTAATATAATAATTATCTTTTAGAGAATAATTAATAGTAATAAAACGTTAGAATGTCACACTGAGCTTATCGAGGTATTTTCAAACAATTAAACGTATAAACAGTTACACATTGAAAGCCATTTTAAAAAAAGAAATTAATTCATTTTTTGCATCACCAATTGCGTATTTAGTTATTGGTGTTTTCTTGCTGATTAATGGATTATTTTTATTTATTTTTAATGACGATTTTAATATTTTAAATGCTGGCTTTGCTGATGTAACTCCGTTTTTTTATTTAGCGCCTTGGGTTTTTCTATTTTTGATTCCTGCAATCACCATGAAAAGTTTTGCTGATGAATTCAACACAGGAACCATCGAACTTTTAAAAACAAAACCACTGTCTGATTGGCAAATTGTTTTAGGTAAATTTACTGCATCATTACTGTTAGTTACCATTACAATTATCCCTACTTTCATATACGTTTACACCGTTTACAAATTAGGAAATCCTATTGGAAATATCGATTTCGGAAGCACTATTGGCTCTTATATTGGTTTGTTATTTTTAGCAGCAACGTATACATCAATTGGCTTATTTACATCCACTTTATCAAAAAATCAAATTGTTGCTTTTATATTGGGCGTTTTTATTACGTTTATTCTTTTCTACGGATTTGATGCTATCGCTGCTTCTTTTAAAGACAGTAGTTTAACCATTCAAAAACTAGGAATTAACGAACATTTTAAAAGCATTTCTAGAGGTGTAATTGACACAAGAGATATTCTCTATTTTATAAGTGTTACCGTATTCTTTTTATTCATTACTAAAACAAGATTAGACAATGAATAAAAAGCTAAAAAATACTACATTTCTAATTGTTGGGTTGCTTGTTTTAAACTTCATCAATCAATCTTTTTACAAGCGTTTTGATTTAACACAAGATAAGCGTTACACACTTTCTGAAACGACAAAAACAATTCTTACTAAGGTTGATAAAAGGCTCTATATCACTGTTTACTTAGAAGGTAATTTTCCTTCAGAATTTAAAAGACTACAAGTTGAAACACGTCAATATTTAGAAGAATTAGCTGCAAAAAATAGCCACCTAAAAATACATTTTGAAAACCCTGACGATCAACGTGAAGAATTGATTAAAAAAGGAATGATGCCTAGTCAATTAACCGTAGAGGAAGATGGTAAATTATCTGAAGCTATTATTTTTCCTTGGGCAGAAATCAACTTTGGTGAGCAAACAAAAATTATTTCGTTGTTGCCAACTGCCATCGTTGCATCACAAGAAGAACAATTACAAAAAGCGATTGAAAACTTAGAATATAGTTTTAGTAACGCCATTAATACCATCACTCAAAAACGCCAAAAGAAGATTGCTTTTTTAACTGGAAACGGACAATTAGAAGACATCTATCTAATCAGTTTTTTAAGCAAAGTTTCTGAGAAATATAGATTAGCAAAATTTACGTTGGATGCTGTTGCTGAAAATCCGCAAAAAGCCTTACAAGATTTAAATACTTTTGATTTGGCTATAATTGCAAAACCGACTCAAAAATTTACTTCTAAAGAGAAGTTTACATTAGATCAGTTTATTGCAAATGGAGGGAAAACTTTATGGATGTTAGACAATGTGCAAGCAGATCAAGACAGCTTGTTCAATTCAGGGAAAATGTTGGCGTATCCTACAGATTTAAATCTAACCGATTTGTTATTTTCTTATGGAGTTAGAATCAATACTACTTTAATTAAAGATTTATACGCAGCAAAAATAGCCTTAGCAACAGGCACAATTGGCAATCAAACCCAGTTTCAAAATTTAGATTGGTTCTACCATCCTTTGGTTGGTGGAAATCCAAATAACGCCATTACAAAAAATATTGCTCCTGTAAGATTACAGTTCGCAAATCAGATAGACACACTTAAAAACAACATCAGAAAAACACCACTTTTAATGAGTTCTCCATTAACTCAAAAAGTAGGAACTCCCACAATTATTGAGCTACAATCTATTGCTGACGAACCTCAAGAAGAAGAGTATGTTTCAGGAAATCAATTGTTTGCTGTTTTGTTAGAAGGTGATTTTAATTCAGGATATAAGAATAGAGTAAAACCTTTTGAAACATCACTTTTTAAAGAGAATGCAACCAGTAATAAAATGATTGTAATTGCTGATGGAGATATTGCAAAAAATCAAATCTTAAAAGGAAAACCAACTGATTTATCAAGAGATAAATGGACAAATGAAGAATTTGGAAATAAAGATTTTCTTTTAAATTCTGTCGATTATTTATTGGATGATACTGGTTTAATCGAATTGAGAAACAAGACCTTAAAAATTAATACATTAGACAAGAAAAAAGCTTTTGAAGAACGAACTTTTTGGCAGTTTTTAAATGTTGTTTTACCACTACTCTTATTATTTGCTTTCGGGTTTATTTTTAATTATTTAAGAAAGAGAAAATATAGTTGATAATTGTTTCGCGGAGATTCACAGAGATTTAACGCAGAGTTTCACAAAGGTTTTAAAAAATGAGACTCTACTCATTCTTAATCAGAGTAACAAGACGTTCTAACTTTGTTTCTTTACTACTTTGTGACTTTGAAACTTTGCCCCTTTGCAACTCAAAAAAAAAAAACCTAAATCTCCAATAAATTATCATGTATAAAAGTATATTCTAAAACTTTTTGCACTTTTTCAGAACTGATAATTTTCCATTTGTATACTTCATTTTCTTCAAATTCAGGAACTTCAAAATTGCTACTTAATTTAGCAATTATATAAAACTCTCGTCTTGTTGGATGGTGATTAGAACAAGCATTAAAAGTTTGATTCCAGCAATTTTGGTCAATAATTTCATGAATGATTTCGATGCAATCTTCTTTATGAATCATATTCACAAATCCTTTTGGTTGTGAAATTTTTCGTCCGTTTTTAAACCAGTTTGAAGGATGTCTTTCATCACCAAATAAACCTGCAAAACGAAGGATTGTAGTTTCAAAAAAAGTATTCTCTCTAAATAAGTTTTCAATTTCTGATAAAGGCGTTTTTAAAACTTCATCCTCTTCTGTCATTACTTTATTACGACTTCCATATACCGAAGTCGAACTAATAAAAAGGACTTTCTGAATGCTCGAATTTTGAATTTGAGAAATTAAATTTTCAAAACCATCAATATCTTTAGAAGTAATCGCGATGATTAAAATATCAGAATTTAGGAAGTCATCAAATTCTTCAAAAGAAGTAACATCAACAATAAAAGGTTCAATATGATTAACTTCTAAAAGGTCTAATTTCTCTTCCCTTGTTGTAGAACCTTTTACAGTATATCCTTCATCTAACAAAGAAATTGCCAACGATTTACCTAACCAACCACAACCTAAAATACTAACAGTTTTCATCTGAGCAACAATTATCGTCTTTTACTAATTTACAAGAAACTACCGCTAATAAAGCACCTAAGATTGGTGCAGTAATATACATCCACAAATGTTGCAAATTCCCAGAAACAATTGCGGGTGCAATAGAACGTGCAGGATTCATAGAAGCGTTCGTAATCGGACCTGCAAACATAGCTTCTAATAATACGACTCCACCAATTGCAATCCCTGCAACTACGCCCATTTCTTTACTTCCGGTAGAAACATTTATAATAACGACCATTAAGAAAAATGCAAGTAATAACTCTAACACAAAAGCGCGCCAAACATCTACTGTTGGTATGGTTGCTCCTAAAATTTCACTTGCAGGAAATAAAAACCAAAGAATAAAACTTGCGACAAAAGCACCTAAAATTTGAGCAATTATATATCTAGGAACTTCTTTCCACGCAAACTTTTTCGCATATGCAAAAGCAATGGTTACTGCAGGATTAAAATGCGCTCCAGAAGTTTCTCCAAAAGCATAAATCATTGCCATTACAATTAATCCCCAAGTAATTGCGATTCCCACATGGGTAACTTCCCCACCGGTAACTTCATTAATTGTCATTGCTCCTGTTCCACAAAAAACCATAGAGAATGTTCCTATAAATTCGGATATATATTTCTTCATCATCTTATTAATAAGCACAAAGATACAAACCCTTATTTTAAGGTTTTGTTAACAATTCTCATTTTTTGAAATCGTAGTTTTGAAATTACAAAACCTAAAAATTATTTATCATGAGAAAAATTATATTATCATTATTTGTAATTGCTTTTGCGTTTTCTGCAAATGCACAAATTAAAACTCCTTCACCAAGTACTTTTCAAAAAGTTGAGCAAATAGTTGGTTTAACGGATGTTACTTTAGAATATTCTAGACCTGGAGTAAAAGGAAGAACCATTTTTGGAGATTTAGTTCCTTTTGGAGAAGTTTGGAGAACTGGAGCCAACGCAAATACAAAACTAACATTTTCTTCAGATTTTATGATCGATGGTAAAAAGTTAGAAAAAGGAACATATGCTTTATATACAATTCCGAATAAAGATTCTTGGGATATCATTTTATATTCTGATGCTACAAATTGGGGAAACCCAAAAAAATGGGATGATGCCAAAGTAGCAGCAAAAATGAGAGTTACTCCTCAAGAAATGTCTTTTTCAGTTGAAACTTTCACAATTACTTTTGATAATATAACGAGTAATTCTGCAGTTTTAGGAATTTTATGGGAGAACACTTATGTTACTTTAAAATTTGAGACTCCAACAGACACAATGGTTTCTAAACAAATAGAAAACAAAATGTCAGGACCATCTGCAAATGACATGTATACTTCTGCAGTCTATTATTTAGAAGCTGGAAAGGACATTAAGAAAGCACAAGTTTGGGTTGATAAAGCAATTAAGATGACTTCTGCAGACCCTAAATATTGGATGTTGCGTCAACAATCTTTAATCCATGCAAAAGCAGGAAATACGAAAGGAGCTATTGCAGCAGCAAAAGAATCTTTAAAATATGCTGAAAAAGCAGGAAGTGCTGGTTATGTAAAAATGAACAAAGCATCATTAAAAGAATGGGGAGCTAAGTAATTGGTTTTTTATTTTTAAGAATATTTAAAATCTCAAGTGAAAGCTTGAGATTTTTTTTTGTTTTAAAACTGGTGTTTCACTTTTGACTTTTTGACTCAAAAAAACTAACTTCGCTATTCACACTGAACTTGATTCAGTATTAAAACGGACATCATATCAGTGTTGAAATTAGTGAATTTTAAAATCTAACACTCCAAGACAATAACACCCCAACGTATATTTTTGATGTTATTCTTTTTCATTTATAATCGTTTTCTCAATATTAAAGAATCCTAAAAAGAAGAATAAAATAATTAAAGAAACCACATGAATAATGTTTAAAGAAACATCATTTAAAATGTCATACGTGATTTTTAAAATTGCCAAAGAGGTTATGATTAATGTTAATTTACTTTGGTTATTTATCGATTTAAAGACAAATAATAACGAGAAAAAAGACACTAAAATACATCCAATAAAATTCAACCATAAATAGCTTATAATTGGATCTAAACCCTGAGATTCTAAATTGTAAATACCGAAATAATAAATCGAACAAATTAATACTTGAGTAATTAAAGCTGCTTTAAAAACGGAGTTTCCATTCACTTTTTTAAAGAAAAACGCTAACAAGAAAATTCCTAAAACATTTCCGTAGAAAATAGAACCAATAATATTTACAAGCTGAATTAAATTATCAAATAAATTGGCTACACAAGCGACCGATATCGCTATAATTCCCCAAGCCAACGTAAACCATTTAGACGCTTTTACATAATGTGCATCGCTCTTCTCTCCTTTTACGTTTCTTTTGTACAAATCCATCGCCGTTGTACTCGCCAATGCATTTAATTCTGATGCTGTCGATGACATTGCAGCCGATAAAATTACCGCTAATAGAAGTCCGATTAAGCCTCTTGGCAGGTTGTTTAAGATAAAATGAATAAACACATAATCTTTGTCATTAGATTCTATCTTTCTAATCGATTTATCATCTACTTTTTTTATGATGACTTTTGCCGCTTCTTTTAATGCTAAATCTCTAGTATTTAAAGACTGAACTGTTTCTTTTTCAGCAATCTGAAATCCATCAGCAAAAATGGCTCTTTTCTCATTTTCAATTTCAATATGAGCTGCTTCTAACTCTTTATATTCTGTAACAAATTCCGATTTTAAAATCTCTTCATTTGCACCCGGGTTAAAATTTAAAGGCGATGCATTAAACTGATAAAAAACAAAAACCATAATACCAATTAACAGAATAAAAAACTGCATTGGCACTTTTAACAATCCGTTAAAAATTAAACCTAACTGACTTTCTCTAACAGATTTTCCAGACAAATACCGCTGCACCTGACTTTGATCTGTCCCAAAATAAGACAACATTAAAAATGTTCCTCCAAGAATACCTGTCCAAACTGTATATCTATTGCTTAAATCGAAAGAGAAATCCAATACATCCATTTTATTGCTTGCACCCGCAATTTCTAATGCGTTTGTAAACGTAATATTTACTGGAAGCTGACTCATAATCATAAAAAATGCAATTAACATTCCTATAAAAATGATAATCATTTGTTGCTTCTGCGTAACATTTACGGCCTTTGTCCCTCCAGAAACGGTGTAAATAATTACTAAAAACCCGATGATAATATTCAGCATTAATAAATCCCAACCTAAAACTGCTGATAAAATAATTGCTGGAGCAAAAATGGTAATTCCTGCTGCCAAGCCTCTTTGAATTAAAAATAAAATTGCGGCTAAACTTCTTGTTTTTAAATCGAATCTTCCTTCTAAAAACTCATACGCTGTGTAAACCTTTAACTTGTGATAAATAGGTATAAAAACCACACAAATAATGATCATTGCAATTGGCAATCCGAAGTAAAATTGCACAAAACCCATTCCGCTATGAAACGCTTGCCCCGGTGTAGATAAAAAAGTAATTGCACTCGCTTGTGTCGCCATTACAGACAACCCAATTGTCCACCATTTAGAGTCACTTCCTCCTTTTATATAATCGGTAACATTGGCGTTTTTTCTAGTTACATAGGTTCCGTACCCAACAATAAAAATTAAAGTTACAGACAAAATAATCCAATCTACCGCGTGTAATTTGCTTTCTATTTCCATCAATTAAACAGTAAAATGATTAGTGATTAAATAAAACGCAATAATGTAAATTACATTCGCAATTAGAACGTATGAATATTCTTTTTTCCAGGTGTATTTTTGTTGATTCATGTTATATTTTTTTTGAAGCTGCCTGCCAGCCGCAGGCAGGTTTCCTGCTTTCGCTACTCGCTTTTGTCATTCCTGCCTTCGCAGGAATGACAAATAGATAATTTTATCTCTGTAGCTTTGTTACTTTGTTACTTTGCCACTTTTAAAAAAACCTACTTCTTAATTTCTTTTTTAATTTTAATATTTTCTTTACCGACAGACAACATATTTGCGAATAATTTATACGCTCCAGAAACTCCTGCAGGTAATTCTCTAAAAAAACTTAAACCTGTATACATATAATTTCCTTTGCCATATTTTGCAATTAACAAACTTCCGTTTTTAGCAGTTTCGCCTTTGTCATTCATAGACAAAATTGGTGTGTATTCAGTACTCCAAGAACCAGGGAAATACAAACCACGTTCTTGCACCCAACCTTTAAAATCTTCGTCTGTAATTTTATTAGGAAAATTTAATAGCGAGTTATCTGTTGCTAATATTCTTACTTCTGCAAACTCATCTGTAACTCTATCTCTAGATAAATTTAACGGGTAGGGCGCCGCAACATCAACCCTTCTACTGGTGTTGTATTGCACAATCATATTTCCACCTTTTTCTACATACTCTAACAAGAATTTTTGTTTGAATTTTAGTTCTTTCACTACATTATAAGCTCTTATTCCTAAAACAATTGCATCGTATTTATGTAAGTTTTCAGCCGTAATCTCTGATGGATTAATAGTCACAACTGTATAACCAATTTGACGTAAACTTTCTGGAACAACATCTCCTGCTCCTTTTATATAACCAATATAACTACCCGCTTTCTGAATGTTTAATCGAACAATTTTCGCTTTAGAATCCGACAAAACAATTTGTTTAGGAATATGATTATAATTGATTTCTATCAACTCTTTTTTATACGCCTTTCCTTCTGAAGTTGCAATAACAACTAACGTTCCTTCCGATTGATCTTTAGGCGGAGTTACCAAAAACTCGACCGTTTGGGTATCGTTTTTTTGTTGGATGCTAAAAGCAATTTCTTTAGGAGATACATTCCAATTTTCAGGAATTTGCAAACTCACTTTTCCACTCACATAAGTAGCGCCTGCTTTTACTTCTACTCTAATGTTTTTAGGAATGCTGTCAGAAAAAATAAGCACTTTGTCTTTTATTTTTGTCGTTATTTTTGGCAAAATTTCAAAAGGCTCATAAATTTCTCCTTGATCTCTTTCTGCATATCGAACAACAACATTTTTAGTAATGATAATAGGTGTGAAATTTATAATAAGATTAAAATCAACTTTTACAGTCCTTGGCGTTTCTGGTTTCCCAATTAACTGCTGATTATCGACTTTATACATCCCTAAAGAAGCTTCTTTCCTTAACCAGTAAGGATCAGAAAAATCATCCGTTTTTAATAAAAAATTTTCTTTAAAATTAAATTTTTTATTTTGTATTAACTCGAAACCTTTATAAAATATTTTTTTATCAATCGTTGATGTGATTGAAGTCAATTCAATATTTACATCACTCCTATTTAACACTTCAAAATCAACATCAATAGCAGAATTAGGTGTTCCACTAGAACTAATTGCCGAAGCCTCTAAATACAAACCAACACAGGCTTCAATAATTTCTTTAACTTGTTTTTCTTTGATTTCTCGCCAATGCGTATCTTCTAAACTTTGAATTAGATTAAAAGCTTCCATCAATTTTGGTAAATGTTTAGACGGATTTACAAAATCGAATTTCTCTTCAACATCATATAAAATTTCACCAATCTCTCCTCCGTTTTCAATACGATTCCAAGTGGTATTAATTCCCGAGAAAATATCATTTTTATCCTTTGGAACATCCCCTTTTAAAAACTCAACATATTCGTTTTGTTCTCCTCTTTTCGTTAATCTTCCAAAACCTTGACATAAATGCTGGCTACTTGCCATCGATGCTAACTCATTATTAGACAATCCTTTTAAGGGATAATAGACACCTACATCAAAAGAAGTTAATTTGCCTTTTGTTGCATTTTCAAAATCCTCTTTAGTTTTATAAAACCAAGAAGATGTATTAAAAAACAATCTTTTAGGTTGCCACACATTTGTGTGTTTTAATTGTTCCGGAAATTCATTTTCATCACCAACTTTATCAAAAGCTTCTACACTTAACATTGCAGAAGTTGTGTGATGACCATGGGTTGTACCAGGAGTTCTATGATTAAACCTGTTGATAATTACATCTGGTTTAAAAGTTCTAATTGCCCAAACAACATCACTTAAAACTTGTTTTTTATTCCAAATTTCTAACGTTTCATCAGGATGTTTAGAATACCCAAAATCATTCGCTCTTGTAAAAAACTGCTCTCCGCCATCAATTCTTCTTGCAGCCAACAACTCTTGCGTTCTAATAACACCTAACAATTCTCTAATTTCTGGACCTATTAAATTCTGACCTCCATCTCCTCTTGTTAGCGATAAATAGCCCGTTCTTGCTTTTACATTATTTGCTAAATATGCAATTAATCGTGTATTTTCATCATCTGGATGTGCAGCAATGTATAAAGCAGTTCCTAAAAAATTGAGTTTTTGAATTTTCTCGTAAATCTGATTTGATGTTAACTTTTTAGGCTTTTGAGCGAACAAACTCAATGAAATCAACAAAAACGAGAGTATACAAAAAGATAATTTTTTCATGAAATTGGTTTAGTCGTAGAAACAAAAGTAGCTTTTTTATCTCCTTTAAAGAATCTATTAACATAATTATAACGTTTCAGGATTCATCAACAAAATGCTCATAACCTGTTGATAAAATAATTTTTAAAGTCACTTATTTAGAATATATTTGTAAAACAAATTAAGAAAAAACATTACATGAAATTCATTGTATCTAGTTCGCAATTATTAAAACAATTACAAGTTTTAGGGGGCGTTATAAATAGCAACAACACATTACCAATTTTAGATAACTTTTTGTTTGAATTATCTGAAAACCAACTAAAAGTTTCTGCATCAGATTTAGAAACAACTATGAGTTCTGTCGTAGATGTTGAAAGTGATAGTTCTGGCTCTATAGCTGTTTCTGCACGTTTATTATTAGATACTTTAAAGACGTTTCCAGATCAACCTTTAACGTTTAAAACGGAAGGTGATAATACAATTGAAATTAGCTCTGATCAAGGGAAATATGACATGGCTTATTTTAGTGGAGATGAATTCCCGAAAGCGGTTTCATTACCATCACCAAGTAAAACAGTTGTTCCTGCAAGTATTTTAGGAACTGCGATTTCTAAAACAATATTTGCTGCAGGAAACGACGATTTACGCCCAGTAATGAGTGGAGTCTTCTTTCAATTTAGTTCACAAAGTTTAACTTTTGTTGCAACTGATGCTCATAAATTAGTAAAATATTCTAGAACTGATGTTACTGCAGATCAAACTGCGGAATTCATTATGCCAAAGAAACCTTTAAATTTATTAAAAGGAATTTTAGGCGGTTCTGATAGTAGTGTAACGATTGAATATAATGACGCAAATGCAAAATTTACGTTTGATAATATCGTTTTAGTGTGTCGTTTAATTGATGGGAAATATCCTAATTACGAAGCAGTAATTCCTAAAGAGAATCCAAATAAACTAACCGTTGATAGAGCTTCTTTCTTAAACTCTGTAAGACGTGTTTCTATATTCTCTAGTAAAACTACCCACCAAATTCGTTTGAAAATGGCTGGAACTGAATTAAATATTTCTGCAGAAGATTTAGATTTCTCTAACAAAGCAGATGAACGTTTAAGTTGCGATTATCAAGGTGATGATATGCAAATTGGCTTCAACTCTCGTTTTTTAAGCGAAATGTTAAACAACTTAAGTTCTAACGAAGTTTTAATTGAAATGTCTTTACCAAACAGAGCAGGGATTTTAACACCTATTGATGGTACTGATGAAGGGGAACAAGTTACAATGCTTGTGATGCCTGTTATGTTGAATAACTAACACTTGTCATTCCTGCCTAGACAGGAATCTATATTTAAATATTTAAAAAACCACAACTAAAAAGTTGTGGTTTTTTGTTTACATTTAGCAAATGAATTTTCTTGCCCATTTATACCTTTCACAGAACGACACTAATATTATGATTGGCAATTTTATTGCAGATCATATTCGTGGTAATAATTACGAAGGTTTTTCTAAAGAAATTCAGCAAGGCATTTTCTTACACAGAAAAATAGACACGTTTACAGACGCTCATAAAATTGTTCGAAAAAGTAAAAGACGTTTACACGAACGTTACAGACATTATGATGGGGTTATCATCGATATTTTTTACGATTATTTTTTAGCAAAAAACTGGGATAATTATTCAGCAATTCCTTTGGATGTTTATACAGATGCTATTAATAAGTTTTTCTCTGAAATTTCATCTGAATTACCCGTGAAATCTCAGCAATTCATCAAATATATGACTGAATATAACATCTTGTTCAATTATCAATTTGAAGAGGGAATTGAGAAAGTTTTAAACGGAATGAATCACAGAACAAAAGGGAAATCTCAAATGAATTTAGCCATCGAAGATTTAAAAAATTTAACCAAAGAATTTGAAGAAGATTTTACGCTATTCTTTGAAGACTTACGTACCTTTTCCAATCAAAAGATTATAGAAATAAAACAACAAGATAATTAAAGAACAATCAAGTATTAAACTAAATTATATATGAAGAAAGCATTTTTATTAATTGCAGTTTCTATTTTACTATTCAATTGCAAAACATCAGAAAAAGAAGAAAAGATCACTGGTTTAGTTACTCAAAAAGCAATGGTAGTTTCTGCCAGAGAAGAAGCTTCTAAAATTGGTGTTAGTATTTTAAAAAAAGGTGGAAACGCCTTTGATGCCATGGTTGCAACAGAATTAGCATTAGCAGTTGCATATCCTTATGCTGGAAATATTGGTGGTGGAGGCTTCATGGTCTACAGAAAAAATGATGGAGAAATTGGTGCTTTAGATTATAGAGAAAAAGCGCCTTTAGCAGCTACCAAAGACATGTATTTAGATGCTGACGGAAATGTAATTAAAGGAAAAAGCACTATCGGTTCTATGGCTGTAGGTATCCCTGGAACAGTTGCAGGAGTTTTTGAAGCCCATCGTAAATTTGGAACGATGCCTATGGAAGAAATTTTACAACCTGTAATCGATTTGGCAAAACGAGGAGTTATTGTAACATTTAAACAAGAAAAAAGAATAAAAAGCTATCAAGCCAGGTTTCTAAAAGCAAATAAAGATTCAATTTTATTCAATAAGAATTGGAAAGAAAACGATACTATAAAATACAATGCTTTAGCTGCAACTTTAACTAGAATTCAAAAAAATGGTAGAGATGAATTTTACAAAGGTGAAACTGCAAAAAAACTAGCAAAATTTATACAAGCAAATGACGGAATTATAACACTTGAAGATTTAGAAAAATATGAGGCTAAATGGAGAACCCCAATAACTTTTAAATACGATGATTTAAACGTTATTTCTATGTCCCCTCCATCTAGTGGAGGAATTTGTTTGGCGCAAATAATGAACGGAATAGAACCATATGATTTAGATAAATACGGTCATAACTCTATAAAAACAATACAAGTAATTACAGAAGCAGAAAGACGCGCTTATGCAGATAGAAGTTTCTTTTTGGGTGATCCTGACTTTGTAAAAATTCCGTTAGAAACATTAATTTCTAAAGAATATATAAAAGGAAGAATGAATGATTTTTCTTTTGATAAGGCTACAAAATCTTCTGATGTTGCGCACGGAACCATAAAAATGGTAGAAAGTGATGAAACAACGCATTATTCTATTGTTGATCAATTTGGTAATGCGATTTCTGCAACTACAACAATTAATGCTGGTTATGGTTCTAAATTGTATTCAAGTGAATTAGGTTTCTTTTTAAACAATGAAATGGACGATTTCTCTAGCAAACCTGGAGTACCAAATATGTTTGGTTTAATTGGGGCAAAAGCAAATGAAATTGTACCACAAAAAAGAATGTTGAGCTCTATGACCCCTACAATTGTAGAAAAAGATGGTAAACTTTGGATGGTTGTTGGAACTCCTGGAGGATCTACAATTATCACTTCTGTGATGCAAACTATTTTGAATGTACACGAATTTGGTTTCGGAATGCAAGAAGCGGTAAATCAACCACGTTTTCATCACCAATGGTTACCAGATGTAGTGATGATGGAACCAAATCAGTTTGATAAAAAAACAACGGATGCATTAAAAAATGCAGGTTATAATATCAATGAAAAAGATGCTCCTGTTATTGGTAAAGTAGAAGGTATTTTAATATTACCAAACGGTAAACTTGAAGGTGGTGCAGATAAACGTGGAGATGATGCTGCAGTTGGGTTTTAATGCAGTAAACAATTAACAGTTGTCAGTTCGAGCGCAGTCGAGAACGCTTCAATCTAATTTCTAATTTTTAAAAAAATACCGATACGATTTTCTCATAAAATCGAAAATTACTCGAACTGACAATTATTGAAAATTTAAAAAATGATACAACCATTTCACTTAGCAATTCCAGTTCAAAATTTAAAAATTTGCAGGACTTTTTACAGGGATATTTTAAACTGTGAAGAAGGCAGAAGTTCTGAACATTGGGTAGATTTTAATTTCTTCGGACATCAACTGGTTATTCATCAAAAAGACGGATTTAAACCAGAAAGAATCTCTAATCCTGTTGATGGTCATGATGTTCCTGTTCCTCATTTTGGCGTCGTGTTAGCTTGGAAAGATTGGCATGATTTAGCCGATAGATTGAAAGCTACAAATACAAAATTTGAAATAGCACCTTGCATTCGTTTTAAAGGAAAAGTGGGTGAGCAAGCAACGATGTTTTTTAAAGATCCTGAACAAAATGCTTTAGAATTTAAAGCGTTTAAGGATATGAATCAATTGTTTGCTAAATAATGCAATTAACCGAAACTCATATTGTCCAGAAATTAGAAAAACCAATTCGTTTTCAAGAATATGGCGTTGGTATTTTCAATACAATTCCCACAAAATCAGGTATTAAAAAAGCCATCAAAAAAGAACTTATTTTTATTGATGGAATTTTAGCGACAACCTCAAAATTTATTTCTGGCGGAGAAAAAATCGAACTTTTTCAATCAGAAAATTCATCAACTTTCGAAAGATTAGAATTAAATCTAGAAGTGTTGTTTGAGGATGATTATGTAGCAATTATCTATAAACCGGCAGGAATTCTAGTCAGTGGAAACAAATTTGTAACCATTGCAAATGGATTAAGTCAAAACCTTAAAAAAAGCAATCAATTTGATGCTGTAAAACCACAACCGATTCACCGATTAGATTATCCGACAAGTGGTGTTTTATTGGTTGGAAAAACGAGTGCTGCAATTACTGAATTAGGGAAGTTATTTGAAAATAAAGAAATTCAGAAAACATATTTCGCAATTACAATTGGAAAAATGAATCTTGAAGGAAAACTAAATTTTCCTATTGATGAAAAGAATGCTCATACAGAATTTGAAGTTTTAGAATCGGTAATCTCAGAACGTTTTGAGTATTTAAACTTAGTAAAATTACAGCCAAAAACAGGAAGAAAACATCAGTTGAGAAAACATTTATTTGGAGTTGGAAATCCTATTTTAGGTGATAAAGAATATTTTTTAGAAAATAAGATCTTAACCGGAAAAGGATTATTTTTACATGCAGCAACGCTTGACTTCATACATCCGTTTACGAAATATAAAATTTCTATTTCAAAAGAGTTGCCTAAAAAATTTATAAATATTTTTCCAACTTTGTAATAAGGAGTATTAATAACAAGCTATAGTAAAACACATTTTAGATTATTATGAAGAGAACAAATAGTTTCTTCTTTTAAAAAATGATATTTTAGCTTATGATTTTTTAATTTATAAAAAATGAAAAAGTTTTTTAAGTTTATTGGAATTCTTTTATTGCTTTTAATTGTTGCTTTAGGAGTTTATTATTTCGCGAATAACGAAGCTTTACCTGAAGAAAAAAAAGGAAAAGAAGCAGATGCTTTAGCTAATAAAATGTTTAATGCCATAAACATTGATGCTTTTGAAAATACCGAAATTTTAGAATGGAATTTTAGAGGTCAACACTTCTATAAATGGTACAAAAAAGAAAATATTGTTGAAGTATCTTGGGATAAAAACAACGTAATTTTACATACAAATCAAGTAGAAAAATCTGAAGTATTTGTAAATGATCTAAAAGTAGAAAACAACGAAATTCTTAAAAATGCAAGAGATTTTTTTAATAACGATTCTTTTTGGTTAATCGCTCCGTACAAGATTTTTGATACTGGCACAGAAAGAAGTATCGTAAATTATAATGGTAAAGAAGCTCTTCTAATTACATACACTTCTGGTGGCTCAACTCCTGGAGATTCTTATCTCTGGATTTTAGACGAAAACTACGTTCCTACTTCTTTTAAAATGTGGACTAGTATAATTCCTTTAGGTGGCGTTTCGGCTAGTTGGTCTGATCTTAAGAATACCGAATCCGGAATAAAACTACCAACAAAACATACACTTTCTTTATTTGGGATGGAGTTAAATTTAGGCGATGTAAAAGCCTACAACCCAAAAATTGAAGAAATTTTAAAAGTAGAAACAGTAAAAGGAGACAACTAATGAATTCAAAAACAATAACAAACGGAATTTTAAGAGCAATAGGAATTGTGCTGGGTATTCTACTATTAGGTTACTTTTTATACATCATTCAATCTGTAATTATTTACATCATTATTGCAGGAATTTTGTCTTTGATAGCAAGACCTATCATTATTTTTTTAAGAAGAAAATTAAAATTTCCAAACACAATCGCAGTAATAGCAACCATGTTTTTAATGTTAAGCTTATTAACTGGTTTAGTGTTTTTATTTATTCCGTTGATTTTAGAACAAGGCAAAAGTTTATCGCTTCTAGAAGTAGATAAATTACAAGAAAATGTTCAGCAGATATTTAATCAAACAACAGCTTATTTTTCATCAAAAGGAATTGATGTTTTAAGTGAATTAAAAAATGTAGATTTTGTTTCGCAATTTAAAGAGATTCCGAACTTATTAAATGCTGTTTTAGGAGCTGTTGGAACATTAAGTGCTGGTTTGTTTTCAGTGTTGTTTATCTCTTTCTTTTTTATGAAAGATAGCCGATTACTAAAAAATGGTGTGATGGCAATGATTCCAAATGGAACAGAAGGAAGGTTCTCTAAATCTTTAGAAACCATTAATGACTTACTGTCAAGATATTTTATAGGATTGCTATTTCAAATTACAATTTTATTTATTTTCTACACAATCATCTTATTGGTTTTTGACATTCATAACGCTGTCGTTATTGCATTTTTATGTGCGTTATTAAACCTAATTCCTTATGTTGGACCTATGGTTGGTGCTGTTCTAATGTTTGTTTTATCAATGACAAGTAATATTGGTTTAGACTTTCAAACAGAGATTTTATCAACTTCTTTATGGATACTATTTTGGTATTTAATTGCTCAATTAGTTGATAATTTTGCAAGTCAACCTCTTATTTTTTCTAAAACAACAAAATCGCATCCACTAGAAATATTTTTAATTATTATCATTGGTGGATTACTTTTTGGTGTGGTTGGAATGATTACGGCTGTTCCTTTATACACGGCGTTAAAAGTAATTTTAAAAGAGTTTTTGTCTGAGAATAAAATTGTAAAATCCATCACAAAAGATATTTAAAGACTCTTTGAATACTACTATATTACATCCAATAGTTCAGCAATTTATTACTGACAATTTAAAATCTAACATCACGAAACTGATTTTAAAAGGTAGCCCTTTTGATGGTGTTTCGATACAAGAATTAGCAAATCAAATTGTTGCAAAACAAAAGTCTGAACAAAAACTACAAACTTGGTTTTCAACTAAAAACATTTATTATCCACCAAAAATTAGCATTGAACAAACTTCATCAGAAATTACTGCCGGTTACAAATCAAAATTGATTTCAGGCAATTCTGTAATTGATATTACGGGTGGTTTCGGAGTTGATTGTTTCTATTTTTCAAAGCAATTTGAAAATGTAATTCATTGTGAAATTAATGAAGAGCTATCAACCATCGTAAAACACAATTACCAACAATTAAAAGTAAAAAATATCGCCACTATTTCGGATGATGGAATCGAATTTCTAAAAAATACTGACACAAATTTTGATTGTATTTACATAGACCCTTCAAGAAGAAATGACCTAAAAGAAAAGGTTTTTTTATTAAAAGACTGCTTACCAAATGTCCCAGAAAATATTGATTTTTTATTTACAAAAACGAATCAGATTTTATTAAAAAATTCACCAATTCTTGATATTTCGAGCGCTATTTCTGAATTAAAGTTTGTGAAAGAAATACATGTCGTTGCTATTAAAAACGAAGTAAAAGAAGTCCTTTTTTTATTAGAGAAAAATTACGAAAAAGAGATTCAAATAAAAACGATCAACATTCAAAAAGAAGACACTCAAAGATTTGATTTTGAATTAAAGGAAGAAGCGACTTCTAATTACTCTGAACCTCTCGTCTATTTATATGAACCAAATGCCGCCATTTTAAAATCTGGTGGATTTCATCAAATATCAAAACAATTAGAGGTGTTTAAATTACATCAACATTCACATTTATATACATCCGAAAAATTAATTGACTTTCCTGGAAGGAGTTTTAAGATTGAAAATATATTAAATTACGACAAGAAAAAACTAAAGAAAATTTTTACTGAGAAAAAAGCAAATATTACAACAAGAAATTTCCCGAAAACGGTTGCACAAATTAGAAAAGAAACCAATCTAAAAGATGGAGGAACATCTTATATGTTCTTTACAACTGATCAGCAAAATGACTTAAAATCAATCATTTGCACGAAAAATTTAAAAAAAATTATTTAAGAACATCCTTTAATCACGTCCTACTTATAATGAATTTTATTTATATTTGAATACTAAATTATCGTGTTTTATTTTTAGGGGTTTAAAACACGTGAAAAAGTCTTGAATTAATTCAAGACTTTTTTTATGCTACAGTTTTTCATTAAGTTTGTATAGAAAGCATTTCTTTCCTTTTTTTATGCAAACTATAAAATATCAAGGTTTAAAAATATCAAAAAAAAATTATCAGGAAGTGAATGATTTTTTAGTGATTGAAGCCCCTCTTCAAATCAACATTAATAATGAGTCTTATACTGTCGTTATGAGAACTCCAAATGATGATATTGAGTTAATTAGAGGACTACTTTTTGCTGAAGATATTTACAAGAAAACTTCCCCTTTCGTTTTCGAAATAATTAAAGAAGAATCTAATATTGCATCCATAATAAATATTACAATTTCTAAAGAAGATTTAGGAAAAGGATATTTAAACAAGCGTACGCTATTATCTGTTTCTTCTTGTGGAATTTGTGGAAAACAAGAGTTAAAAGACTTAAAAGTTACTGGAAATAGACTAGAAAGTACATTCTTCTCTTCAGAAAATTTATTTAAAATGCAATTAGAAATGAACGCTTTTCAAGAAACATTTAAAAAATCTGGAGGGAGTCATGCAGCAGCAATTTTTGATAAAAATCAAGAATTATTAACCATCAAAGAAGACCTTGGAAGACATAATGCCGTTGATAAAACAGTAGGAGATTTACTCCACAAAAACAATCTAAAAAAAGCTAATTTTTTATTAGTGAGTGGTCGTGTTTCTTATGAGATTGTAAGCAAAGCTTTTATTGCTAAAATCCCTATTATAATTGCCGTTTCTGCTTGTTCTTCTTTGGCTGTAGATTTTGCAAAAGAATTCGGAATCTGTTTAATTGGTTTTACAAGAGATCAAAAAATGACAATTTATTCCAACCCAAATTATCTAAATAATTTAGAAAATGTCTAAAAAAACAACCGCACAACCACCCGAAAAATTAACAGGAATTCAGTTAACGAAAGTTCCAAAAACGTCTGTTGGTGTAAAAGCAATTGTATCTGCATTAACGCATATAAAAAATGAGGTTGGCATTGTAAAAGGAATTCATTTATTAAAAAACATTAATCAAAAAGATGGTTTTGATTGCCCTGGTTGTGCCTGGCCAGATCCTGATGAAAAAAGAGCTTTTTTAGCTGAATATTGTGAAAATGGTGCAAAAGCAGTTGCTGAAGAGGCGACTAAAAACAAAGTTTCTCCCTTATTTTTCGCGACGCATTCAGTCGCTGAATTAGCAAAACTTTCTGATTATGAAATTGGTAAAAGCGGACGAATTACACATCCAATGTATTTGCCCGAAGGGAAAGATAATTATGAAGAAATTTCTTGGAGCAAAGCTTTTCAATTAATTGCTGATGAGTTAAATGCGTTGAACTCTCCTGATGAAGCTGTTTTTTACACTTCAGGAAGAACTAGTAATGAAGGCGCATTTTTATATCAACTTTTTGTACGTCAATTTGGAACGAACAATTTACCTGATTGTTCTAATATGTGTCACGAATCTAGTGGTGTTGCACTTTCTGAAACTCTAGGAATTGGAAAAGGATCTGTTACTTTAAACGATTTTGATCATGCAGATTTAGTCATTGTAATTGGGCAAAATCCTGGAACAAACCATCCAAGAATGTTAACTGCCTTGAGTGATACTAAAAAGAAAGGCGGGAAAATAATCACTATAAATCCACTTCCAGAAGTTGGATTAATAAATTACAAAGACCCTCAAAATCCGTTAAAATGGATTGGAAAAGGGCAAGATTTAACAGACTTATTCCTTCAAGTAAAAATAAATGGTGATGTTGCTTTGTTAAAAATCATCTTAAAATTGATGAAAGAAAAAGAAGATGCTGAACCAAATTCTGTTTTCAACCATCAATTTATTAAAGAAAAAACGGGTGGAATAGATGCTCTTTTAAAAGATTTAGACACGTATTCTATCGATAATTTAATACCACAAACTGGTTTAACTTTAAAAGAAATAGAAAACGCTACAGAACTAATTATCAATAATGATAAAGTAATTATTTGTTGGGCGATGGGCTTAACACAACATAAAAATGCAGTTGATAATATTCGTGAAATTGTAAATATTCTACTTTTAAAAGGAAGTATCGGTAAAAAAGGCGCAGGAACTTGCCCTGTTCGTGGACATTCTAATGTTCAAGGAGACAGAACTATGGGGATTTGGGAAAGACCAAAAGCTGCTTTTTTGGACAGTTTAGAAAAAGAATTCAACTTTAAAGCTCCTAGAGAACATGGTTTTGACGTCGTTGAAGCCATTGAAGCAATGCATCAAAAGAAAGCTAAAGTATTTTTTGGAATGGGTGGGAATTTTATTTCTGCAACTCCCGATACTGAATTTACTGCGGATGCTTTCCGCAACTGTAATTTA
>Ga0307994_1000239_pt1 | contig 41268 bp, 37 predicted proteins | sample EllFjometagen261_FD_203171 | JGI IMG/M metagenome (GOLD analysis project Ga0307994, IMG submission 203171) | Marine microbial communities from Ellis Fjord, Antarctic Ocean - #261 | ecosystem: Environmental > Aquatic > Marine > Unclassified | place: Southern Ocean | collected 2014-11-02
GCTAGCTCCTTCCGTAATGTAGCTCTGATTTGGTATTTGTTTTCTTCAAAAACAGTTTACCCAAATTAACCTACGGTGTTACGAGTAAGGAGCTAGTTTCGTTCATGATAACTCAGCTTAGCCGAACGGGGTCTCGGCACGACCGTACTTCCGCAGGAGTCTACGCAGTTCCCCTCACCATCTTTAAAAGTTTTTTCGTGACAGAGCTAAAAGGTCTTAATTACAACCTACTTAGAAGATAGAATTCTTCAATAGGATATTACTTCTACTCACCTAAAAAGAGGTGGTTTGCTAAGTTATTCTTATGAAAAACACGCTTAGAAAGTTGATTGGAGCGGAAGGATGCTCGACTCCTGCGGGAATAGCTGGACAGGTGAGACCCCGGAGGCGTGCCGAGGAGGCTCACCGCCAGCCCCGCGGAAAGCGAGCATCCTGTAGCGGAAATCAACTACTACTTTCTTCCTTAAGATAGCAACAAACTTAGCGAAAAGAGCCATATAATAAGCTGAAAAGGATTGGATAGACGATGTTGGATCATAAAGCTCATAAAATCATTGTAAGTAAAGCAATATTTACGGGAAATGCTTTATTCCCTTTTGATGGGTTCGTGGCCGTTCGGGATGACCGTATTATTGGAATAGGTCCCCGTACAGAGATGGTAAGCTTTACAGGGCCGTCTACAAAAACATGGGATGTCGGAAACCGCCTGGTGACGGCAGGATTTCATGACTTCCATCTTCATTTGTTTTTAGGGGCAATGTTTGAGGGTTTCTGTCAGCTGACATTCGGTTATTCAGAAGAAGCAACAGCGAAAATGGTTGCTCAGTATGCAATGGACCACCCGAACGATGAATGGGTACTTGGATTCGGCTGGCATCACGTGCGTTGGCCTGGTCAGGCTCTTCCCTCCCGTCACTCTCTGGATCAGTACATTCCCCACCGCCCCGTTGTGCTTCTGAATGAAGAAGCTCATAGCGCTTGGCTGAATACAGCTGCTCTTCAGAAATTAGGAATTCACCGTGATACACCCGAGCCTCCTTTTGGAAAGATTGAAAAAGACGAGCATGGGGAGCCGACCGGCTTTTTGTATGAGACGGCTGTTCAGTATGTAATTGAAGCTTTTAAGTTTGATGAAAAAGTGAAAACCAGGCTGATGAACGAGATGTTGGCAAAGACTTCATCCTACGGCATAACCTCTGTTTCTGATATGCTCCCTCTTCCCGGATATACTTTGGGAGATCCAGCTTTCTATAGGACCTTTGAGGAAAAAGGAACACTGACGACGAGAATTCATTTTTTGGATGTTTTGGACGGAAACCTTGAGCGTGGTATTCAATTCAGGGAAAAGTATCAATCCGATAAACTTCAATTTTCCGGCTTGAAGCAGTTCCTGGATGGTGTCCCCCTCACCTATACCGGCTTTTTGCTTCAGCCGTACTCTGACCGTCCTTCTGAAACCGGCGGCACGATTTATGATTCTCACGTTTACCAAAAATGGATAGAAGACGCAGACCGGGAAGGTTTCAGGATCCGCCTGCACGCATGTGGAGACGCTGCGGTCCGGTTGGGCCTCGATTTGTATGAGCATGCCCGGAGTGTAAACGGACCACGGGATTCCCGCCATACAATCGAGCATATTGAAGTTTGTGATCCAAGTGACTTCGCTCGGTTTGAGAAATTGGGAGTCATTGCATCCATTCAGCCTGAACACCTGACATCAGGGTCTATGGATACACATGCCTACTTAGACAGGCTTGGTCCGGAAAGGGCTCAGTTCACCTGGCCGATTGGATCCTTGCAGAATCATAGGGCCAGTATCGCTTTCGGAACGGACTTTCCGATTGTGGATCTGAATCCCATGCTCGGTCTTTTCCGGGCGGTTACCAGAAAGCATGAGGACGGGACTCCTCAAGGCGGCTGGAATCCTCATGAAAAAATTTCATTAGCAAATGCATTGATTCATTATACGAAATCCCCTGCCTACGGAAACTTCAGAGAGCATGATCTAGGAACGATCGAAGTTGGAAAGAAAGCGGATTTAGTCGTCTTGGATCGGAATTTGTTTGATGTTGAAGCAGAGGAAATGCTGGAGACTGGTGTTTGGATGACCATGATGGATGGTAACGTTGTGTATGGGAGATAGGGTTGAAATTTGGGATAAGTAGACATCACCACATCCAGTCAAAAAACAGAGGTCCGTCCCTCAAAACCTGGGGACGGACCTCTATTTATTCATCTTATTTTTGTTCTGGCGCTTGAAGTCCCCCGCCTCGAATGGTTTTTTCTTGGAATGGGAGGTTGAGTTCTTTGCTCAGTTTCTCGAGGAAGCTCAGCTCGCGTTTGGATACGAGACAGATGACGGTTCCTTCCGCTCCCATGCGACCGGTTCTTCCTGAGCGGTGAATGTATTGTTTTGTATCGCTTGGGAAGTCGTAATGGACAACGTGTGTGACGTCTGTGATATCAAGGCCACGTGCTGCAACGTCTGTTGTCAGAAGCATCGACACTTTTCCTGAACGGAAGCGGTCCAGTGATTGCTTACGCTCCATCTTGTTTGATTCCCCTGCCAGTACTTCCAGTTCGACTCCCTTATACTTCAGCTTTTCTTCTATTTCAGAGAGCTTTTCCAATTGATTAAAAAAGACAAGGGCCTTAATTCCTTTGAAGTAGGAGATGCTTCTTAGAGCTTCCATTTTGTCCCGCATCTCACTGTATACATACACATGATCTACTTTCGGGTTATCGAGATTGGCTTCCATTTTGACAATTTCATGGTTTTGCAATAATGATTCCGCTACGTTCTCGGTTTCGTCTGATAAAGTGGCCGAGAAGAATAGAACCTGACGTTCTTTTAAGGTGGCTTTGATGATATCCTTCACTTCACGGATATGTTCTGATGAGATCATTAAGTCGAACTCATCGACGACGATGGTTTTCACTTCGTGCATCTTCAGCTTTTTCATTTTCATCAGTTCGATCAAGCGACCCGTTGTCCCCACTATAATATGTGGCTTTTTCTTAAGCTTCTCGACTTGTTTTTTAATGTTTGCTCCTCCAATGAAGGCAGCACTCGTGACGTCGGTTCCCTTCGCCCACTTCTGGATTTCCTGATGGATTTGCATGGCAAGCTCTCTTGATGGAGCAAGTATCACAGCTTGAGCCTGTTTTCTTGATGGATCAATGGCCTGGATGATTGGAAGTAGATACGCAAGCGTCTTCCCTGTTCCAGTCGGCGATTCACAAACAACATCTTTCCCTTCCATGATGAGAGGTACCACACGCTCCTGTACAGGAGTTAAAGAAGTGAATCCTGATTCTTCCCAATTTTTTTGGATTGATGGGGTATTGATAATAGTTGAAATTGAGTTCATGCTATTAGTCCTTTCTTAATCGGCAGAGGCAGCAGAAATCCCTTCGTCCGCGATCGGCAAGCTAATTTCCACTGCGGTTCCTTTTTCTTTTTCACTTTGAAAGTGTATATGTCCTTTATGTCGTTCAATGATCTTTTGACAGACGGCCAGTCCCAGACCCGTTCCTTTTTCTTTCGTTGAATAAAATGGCTCTCCAAGGTGTCCGATTCTCTCCGGTTCCATGCCTACACCGTTATCCGCAACGATAACATGGGCGTCGTCGCCTCGAGTGACCAATGTAATCGAAACAATTCCATCCTTGTTATCAGGTATGGATTCAACTGCATTTTTAATAATGTTAATGAAGACCTGTTTGAGCTGATTTCCTTCACCAAATACGTACAAAGGCTTTTCCGCCAGGTTTTTATATTCAATGGATACATTATCAAGATGAGCCTGTGGTTTCATCAGCACCAGTACTTGTTTCAGGATATCATCCAGTTTTTCACGACGAAGGTCGAACTCCTGCTGTTTACCCAGTATCAGCATCTCCCCTGAGATCAAGTCAATCCGATCGACTTCAGAGAGCATGATATCCAAATGATCATGGTTGATTCGATTACTGATTTGCATAAGCTGGATGAACCCTTTAAGGGACGTAAGGGGATTACGGATTTCATGTGCAACAGCCGCAGCCAGCTGGCCAATGACAGAAAGCTTTTCCGATGCTATCACCATTTCTTCATTTTCCCGATGAAGTGTGATATCCCTGGCAATGGCAAACATTCCCGTCACTTTTCGGTTAACAATAATCGGTACAAGCGAACAGCGCAGTATTTTCCGGTTGTTATTGGCTAAATGAATGGTCGTTTCAAAGGTTGACGCCCAGCCTTTGAAGGTTTGGAAGAAGTACTCCGTTACTCTTTTCATCTCGACTTCATCCAAAAATTCGCTGAATTTCACTTCTTTTAACTGTTCATGAGTTGATTCCAGCAATCCTTCAGCTTCAGAGTTCACAGATACCACATTGCCATCCAGGCTAAGTTCTAAGACTGCATCCGAATTTTGTTCAAATAGAGAATGATAATGTTGATTCCTTATTTGAAGCTGTCTCTCTTTTTTCTTCAACTTTTCATTCGAGATTATTAATTCACTGGTTCTCCGATACACCAATAAAAAAATGATCATACCTGTTACAAGTGTAAATAACCAGCCTTTATAGCGCTGAAAATAAATATACATGCTGAGCTTTTCATGAGCGAGGATCATGGAAAAATAGTCCGATAGTATAATCCACAGGATGCCTAATAATACATAGGTGACGGAAATTCTTAAGGCAATGTCTTTTGCTTGTTTCATCGTTGATGGTTCACCTAAATTCAAAATAGTCTTTCTCCTATGGTTTCTCAGTTCTTACCAATTTATCATAAATTCTTTATCGTCCTGGAAATATCATAGTAATTCCGTAGATTTTTTCATTTTGACAACACCAATAATAATAACATAGCGAACCAATGAGGTGAGAATAAATAGTAAGGAGTTCCCTCCGATTAATGAGAAAGATAGATGCTGCGTCGACTGAACCCCAATTAATAGGAATAAAATCGAGATTTAAATCTATAAACAAAAGGTTATTCCTATTTATTCCTTTGTCCTTTCCCTCTTAAACACACCCCAACCTTCTTCCTATTTTTTTCAAAATTGTGTTTATTTTTCATGTAAGAGGAAAAAAGAGAAGCAATGATAGTGAAGGCAGGTGATGCTACATGTTGAGCACGATATATGGTAGCAAAACATTCAGTAAAAGCGGTACGATTACCCTCCCACACAAATGGCGAGTACAGTTTGGACTGGTTCCAGGAAGACTTGCAGAACTCGTCTACCAAAACAACTGTATATATATTAAGCGAGCGGCCAAGGACTCTACTCATAACAAGCGCTACGTCTCTGAAAAAGGAACCGTCCACATCCCAAAAGAACTCCGGGAAGAAATGGGCATGACCCATCAATCACCCTACTACCTGATCGTAAATGAAACAGATAATTGTTTTATGATTTCAAGAGAAAAATAACAATACGAGCCTGGATTTCCCCCACCAAACAAGGTCCGTCCCTCGCCTGTTTCAAAGCGACGAGGGACGGACCTTTGGTTGTTCGATGGAGATGCTGCTTCCCGACGGGGAGATGGATAATTTGCGGACGTTCATGCTCGGGAAGGACTGTTCCAGCTGCCGTGCGAGCCATTCACTTGCTTCCCGTTCCACAAAGCAGGCAATCGTCGGCCCGGCACCACTTAAGGCGACACCGAATGCCCCGAAACGGCCCGCTACCTCTTCTACTGCATCGTAGTGAGGAAGCAGCTTTCTCCGGTGGGGCTGATGATACCTGTCTCGCTTCATCATTTTCCCAACCGTTTCCCAGTCCCCCGTTAGAAATGCCGCCACAAGTACGTTTGAAATCGCTCCGGCTTCCACGGATTCTTCAAAGGAAAGACTGTCAGGGAGTACATTTCTGGAATCCGATGTTTTCAGTTCAGCTTTTGGAATCACGCATACTACATCAACAGGCAGATCAGGAACCGATATAAGACTTACACCCTTATCATGCTGACAGCTGACTACAAACCCGCCATATAGTGAAGCTCCCACGTTATCGGGATGACCTTCAAATCGATTTGCAAGTGCCAGTTTCTTTTCCTGGGTCAGATTCAACTCACATAGGGCATTGGCAAGCTCAATGCCCGCCACAACCGCTGCTGCGCTTGAGCCTAACCCTCTCGTTAACGGAATATCACTGGATATGTAGAGGTGACAAGGAGACGGCTTCTTACCATAGTCATCCGCCACCTCTTTCACGATCTCTACAATGAAATGTGTATCATCAGCCGGAAAGACCTCCAGGGCAGAAGAAAGGGGAATCACTTGCCAATCTTCCGCTTCATGTGCCTCCACGGTTAAAAATACATTTAAAGCCAAGCCCAGAGAATCGAATCCAGCTCCTAAATTGGCTGTGCTTCCAGGGACAATGATTTTCCAGGAGCGAGGGTCACGTCTTTTCATACGCCAATGGTCCCTTTAATATAGTCCTTCACCATTTCACGATCGTTTGGCAACTTCGCCGGTATGACCGGACTGCAATCCATGGCCGTAACCGGATCCTTTAAGCCATTACCTGTCAGCACCGCCACTACCTTTGAACCTTTTTCGATCAAGCCTTTATCCAATGATTTCTTTATTCCCGCAATCGATGCACATGAAGCGGGCTCGGCAAAGATCCCTTCTTTACTTGCAAGCAGCTGATAGGCCTCAAGAATTTCTTCATCTGTTACTTCATCAATATGTCCGTTTGATTCCTTCAACGCGTCGATTGCTAATGTCCAGCTTGCCGGGTTCCCGATTCGGATTGCAGTGGCAATCGTTTCAGGCTGAGGAAACACCCTGTCATGGACCAGGGCTGCTGCTCCCGACGCTTCAAAGCCAAACATTCGTGGTAAAGTTGATGCTTTGAGATTGTGGTATTCTTTGAATCCTTTCCAGTATGCCGAAATATTCCCTGCATTACCGACAGGGATTGCAAGCACATCAGGAGCCTCACCCAACCCTTCGATGACTTCAAAAGCTGCTGTTTTCTGTCCTTCCAATCGATATGGATTCACTGAATTCACAAGAGTGACAGATTCGGCTTTACTCAACTCACGGACGATTTCGAGGGCTTCATCAAAGTTTCCTTCGATGGAAATGATTTCGGCACCATACATGACAGCTTGAGCTAATTTCCCTTGAGCAATTTTCCCCTCTGGGATGACCACGATACATTTGATTCCTGCCCTCGCTGCATAGGCTGCTGCTGAAGCAGAGGTATTTCCCGTAGAGGCGCAAATGACCGTCGAACTTCCCGATTCTACTGCTTTGGCAACGGCGAGAACCATTCCACGATCTTTAAAGGATCCGGTAGGGTTTGCTCCCTCAACCTTTACATTCAACTCGATGCCCCATTCCCCGGACAGCGTTTTTAATTCAACCAAGGGAGTATTCCCTTCATTTAACGTTAAGAGAGGAGTGTCATCATTTAATGGAAGATGCTCCCGATATTGCTCCAGTAACCCTTTCCATCTCATCCTTTGTCTCCTCCTTCTACACGGTATGAACTTTCAATCGAATGAACTCCTTCATAATCCTTCAGCTCCATCAAAATGTCTTCGTAATGATCAAGAGATGCTTTATGAGTCACAAGGACAATTTCAGCAAACTCATCACTGTCTAACGGATTCTGCAGAATCTTCTCGAAACTGACACCGTGATGCGAGAATATGGAAGTGAGTTTTGCTAAGACACCTACTTCATCCTGAACGTGAAGGCGCAAGAAATATTTTGAATGAATTTCATTCCGTTCTTTTAACTTTTTAGGGAATTGCGGGTTCACCGCACTCTTACCCGTGACTCCCAATCTCATATTCTTCATAATTCCTACCATATCTGATACGACGGCTGTGGCAGTAGGAAGACTTCCTGCCCCCGGACCGTAAAACATCGTTTCACCGACCGCTTCCCCATATACGTACACAGCGTTATATTCATCATGAACGGATGCGAGTGGATGTTCATTTTGCAGCAGAGTAGGCTCCACGCTCACTTCAACACACTCTCCTTCACGATGAGCGTAACCGATGAGCTTCATTGTGTAGCCAAATTGCTCGGCATATTGGATGTCTTCACCCGTCACTTCCGTAATACCTTTCACTTTCACATCGGCTAAATCGACGTTCATGGAAAACCCTAACGTTGAAAGAATCGCCATCTTTCTCGCTGCATCCAATCCGCCTACATCTGCCGTCGGATCCGCTTCTGCATAGCCTAAGTCCTGGGCTTCCTGGAGAACATCATCGAAGGTCCGTCCCTCTTTCGTCATCTTCGTCAAGATAAAGTTCGTTGTTCCGTTGACGATTCCCATCATTTTCGTGATGCGATCGGAAGCGAGGCCATCTACTAAACTTCTTAAAATCGGGATTCCTCCTGCGACGCTTGCTTCGTAGAATAGGTCACAGCCGTTTTCTGATGCTGCCCTTAGTAACTCCGGTCCGTGAAGGGCCATGAGATCCTTGTTGGCCGTTACGACATGCTTCTTCTGGTGCAGTGCATGGAGGAGATGTTCCTTCGTCGCTTCGATTCCTCCCATTACCTCGACCACAATATCAATTTCAGGATCAAACAGGACTTCCTCAGGATTTAAGGTCAGTATGCTGTTTTCCATTTCCAGTCCTCTATCTTTCTCTAAATCCTGAACAAGGGCTTTCTTTACCTTCACAGGGCAGCCGATTTGATGGGACAGTTTATCCTGATGATTCTCTACAATCTTCACCACTCCGGCTCCCACCGTTCCGAGTCCTAAAAGTCCGATTGAAATTGATTCCATAAGCCGAAAACCTCCATTTGTATATTTCTCGTGTACATTTGTTCTTGTATAGTGGACATTATAGTAGAAAAAATTACCTATTACAATAGGTATTTACGTATTTTTAGAATGTAAGAGCTTTCATTACTCATAGATTGGAAGAATTATTTTATAAAACTCCACCACTTATAAACAGAGGACCGCTCCCAACTAACAATGTAGTTAAGAGCCGCCCTTCTTTTACACAATATGGTGCAGCTGTCTGGCCATTTTGGATAGATCCCTATACACAGGGATCTTGCTTGGATCGGCATTTCCTCCACTGATGACACAGCCGACTTTCTTTCCTTGTACCTTGACCTTTTGGCACATGGCTGCCGCTAAGGATGCTGCTCCAGCTCCTTCAACCAGCGTTTTTTCCCGTTGAAGCATGAACATGATGCTATAGGAGATTTCTTCATCCGTGACCGTGACCATATCGTCTACATACTGACGAATGATCGGAAACGTGAGCTCTCCAGGCTTCTTGACGAGGATCCCGTCAGCAATGGTGTGTACATGCTCCAGGGATCCTTTGTTTCTTCCTGTAAAAAAGTTATAGGTAGCCGGTGCTCCCAGTGCCTGTACGCCGACAATTTTCACTCGGGGGTTAAAGGCTTTTACGGCCAGTGCCATCCCGGCCAACAGACCTCCTCCGCCAACAGGTACCAGGATCATGTCTAAATCACTGAGTTGCTGAAGCATTTCCAGTGCGACTGTCCCTTGCCCAGCCATCACTTTATGATCATCAAATGCATGAACATACGTCGAGCCATTTCTGATTTTCTCTTGGAGTGCTGCCCCGTAGGCTTCCTGATAGGTGTCTCCAGTCAGGACAATTTCAGCTCCGTAATGTTTCGTTGCCGCAATTTTTGTGGAAGGTGTTCGTTTCGGCATGAAGATTTTCGACGGAACTCCGCGCAGGGATGAAGCCAGTGCCACACCTTGGGCATGATTCCCTGCAGATGCGGCAATGATGCCTCTACCCGCTTCTTCTTCAGACAATGACATGATTTTATTCATTGCGCCTCTTACTTTGAAGGAACCTGTTCGCTGCAGGTTCTCCATTTTCAAATAGATCTCTCCACCTGTGAACGTATTCAGCGTCGATGATTGCTTTAACGGTGTTCGATGCACCTGATGACTGATTCTTTCCATTGCCTCTACAACTTCAGTGTTATCCATTAAATTCCCAAGCCACTCACCTCATAATTTTTTTCGTATTCTTCAATATCTTTTCCGTAATGCAAAGTTAAATCGATCTCATCCAGCCCTTTCAAAAGCATCGTTTTCCAGTAGGGATCAATTTCAAAGGAGACACGAAGTCCTTCCGAGTCACAAATCGTCTGATGCTCAAGGGACACTTCCATTTTATATAAATCTACATGACTCTCATTTCTTAACAGAGCATCCACTGTCTTCTCTTCAAGCTGAATGGGCAGGATCCCATTCTTCAAACAGTTGTTATAAAAAATATCTGCAAAGCTTTTGGCGATGATTACTTTAAACCCATAGTCCTGAAGGGCCCACGGAGCGTGCTCCCTAGAAGATCCGCACCCAAAATTCTTTCCACCGAGGAGAACCTCGGCGTCTTGATATTGTGGTGTGTCTAATGAGAAATCGTCTCTTAGGGACTTCCCATCGTCTTCAAACCGCCAATGATAAAACAAGTATTGACCAAAGCCTTTACGCTCAATTCGCTTTAAAAACTGTTTTGGTATGATTTGATCCGTGTCCACATTGTCTCTTCTTAGAGGAAATACTTTTCCTTCAACATGATTGATTGCCACCTTTTCACCTCCTATGAAACCGGCATTTTTTCAAGTTTTCGTACATCTGTCAGTTTTCCGGTCACGGCAGCCGCAGCGGCCATGGATGGGCTGAGTAGATGGGTTCTTGATCCGTTTCCTTGCCGGCCTTCAAAGTTTCTGTTGGAAGTGGATGCACAGCGTTTGCCTGGGGGCACGATATCATCATTCATGGCCAGGCACATGCTGCAGCCTGCTTCCCTCCACTGGAATCCGGCTTCTTTAAAAATGGTATCCAGGCCTTGTTCTTCAGCCTCTTTCTTCACTTTAAACGAGCCCGGAACAACCAAAGCGGTTACGCCCTGCTTTACAGTATGACCTTTCACCACCTCAGCAGCTGCCCTCAAGTCACTCAAGCGCGAATTCGTACACGAGCCAATAAACACATAATCAACCTCTATGTCCTCGATTCTCATCCCCGCTTCGAGCCCCATATAATCAAGCGCCCTTTCAACCCCTTCTCTTTCAGAAGGATCTGCGTACTGTTCCGGATGAGGGACGGACCTTGAAATCGATGCGCCCATCCCTGGATTGGTTCCCCATGTTACATGAGGCTCAATTCCTTCACCTTTCACCTCGATTTTGTGATCGTAAGCGGCGTCCTCATCACTCGTCAATGATCTCCACTCATCTTTACATTTTTCGTATGATTTATGCTTCGGCAGATACTCCCGACCATCTAAATAAGCGAAGGTCGTCTCATCGGGACTGATTAATCCCGCTTTTGCTCCTGCCTCAATGCTCATATTACAGACCGTCATTCTTTCTTCCATGGATAGATTGCGGATCACGTCACCGGTGAATTCGATGACATATCCCGTTCCAAATCCCACTCCATAGGTAGAAATGATATTCAGGATCACATCTTTTGCCGTAACACCGAAGCCCAGCTCTCCCGATACTTCCACTTGAAGGGTTTTCGGCTTCGATTGCCAGAGGGTTTGAGTTGCTAAAACATGCTCCACTTCACTAGTACCTATCCCGAAAGCCAGAGCTCCGAAGGCTCCGTGGGTAGAGGTGTGACTGTCTCCACATACAATGGTTTTCCCAGGCTGTGTCAAACCGAGCTCTGGACCGATGACATGGACAATCCCTTGATCAGGATGATGGATATCGGCGAGAGTGACACCGAATTCCTCACAATTTTTCTTCAACGTATCCATTTGCAGTCGAGCGATTTCATCTCTGATGATGTGACGCTCCCTTGTCGGTACATTATGATCCATCGTGGCATAGGTTAAATCCGGTCTCCGCACCTCTCGATTCTTTAAGCGCAGCCCTTCAAATGCCTGGGGAGACGTAACTTCATGTACAAGGTGCAAATCAATATACAGTAAATCCGGCTTCCCTTTTTCTCTGTGCACGATATGTTTTTCCCATATCTTTTCGACGATATTTTTCCCTGCCATGAACTCCCTCCTGGTTTGGTAAGATTTTTATTCAGTTAAGACTGTATTAATAGAATTGTTACTGAGTGAGTAGTGGTTGATTTCCGCTCCAGGCACTCGCTTTCCGCGGGGCGGGCGGTGAGCCTCCTCGGCGCAAGCGCCTGTGGGGTCTCACCTGTCCCGCTATTCCCGCAGGAGTCGAGTGCCTTCCGCTCCAATCAACTTCGTTTTAATCTGTTTGCTTCCACTAAACAAATTCCATAACATTCTACCCTACAAGTAAGCCGCCAGGATCGAAGACAGGGCATGATCCGCTTCCAGTCGCTCTACAACCAGCTGGCTCATGGCACCGGTCCCAACTACGGTTCCGCGGCCCATGGTCCAAAGGTCTCCGGTACGGTAGCCTGCGTTCAGGACTTCCTGAACGGCCATTTCGATCATTTCAGCCTCTTCTTTTAAGCCGAAGGAATGTCTGAGCATCATGGCAACCGATAGAATCATAGCCAGTGGATTGGCTTTTCCTTTTCCGGCGATATCGGGTGCAGAGCCGTGTACCGGTTCGTATAGCCCGAAGGAGTCCCCTCTTAAACTGGCGGAAGGCAGCATTCCCAGTGAGCCTGTGATCATGGAGGCTTCGTCACTCAGGATATCCCCGAACATGTTCTCAGTCACCAGCACATCGAATTGCTTTGGCTGATACATCAGCTTCATGGCAGCGACATCGACCAGCATATGTTCCACTTCCACATCCGGATAATCAGCCGCCACTTCATTCACGACTTCGCGCCACATTCGACTTGTTTCCAAAACATTTGCCTTGTCAACGGACGTTAATTTTTTCTTGCGTTTTTGAGCCAGTTTGAAGGCTTTATGAACGATCCGTTCGATTTCACTTTTTTCATATACAAGGGTATCAACTGCTACTTCGTCTCTCTTCCCTTGACGACCGGACGGCTGACCGAAGTACAATCCTCCTGTCAGTTCCCTGACAATCACCAAATCTACTTCTTCTACAATCTCCCGTTTAAGCGGGGATGCACCAAGTAAACTTTCAAATGCTTTCACCGGTCTCAGATTCGCGAATAGCCCGAACTCTTTGCGGATCGCCAGGAGACCTTTTTCAGGACGAAGTTCTTTCGGAAGATGCTCCCACTTTGGACCTCCTACGGCTCCTAATAATACGGCGTCACTATCTTTACAAAGCTTGATTGTTTCAGGAGGTAATGGTGTACCGAAGCGATCCACGGCAGCCCCGCCGATGTGACCTTTCTCGACTTCGAATTCATGACCGAACCAATCACCCACTGCCTTCAGTACTTCTAATGCCCCGTCCATGATTTCTTGACCGATACCGTCTCCTGGTAGTACAGCGATTTTTTTCTTCATTAGAATTACCTCCTGTTTTGGTTGGTTTTATAGGAGAGCCTTGATTTACAAGGCTCTCTGTCTTACAAGCTGGCTTCCACCGTTTCCTTCTCCATGGACTGTGACTTCCTTTGAGCGGATCGATTCACTGCATTAAGGTAAGCGCGTGCTGATGCTTCTAATACATCCTGGGCAGTTCCGCGTCCGCTTGTCTTTTCTCCGTTATATTCGAGTCGGACATAGACTTCTGCAAGGGCATCCCGGCCACCACCGACTGAGTTGATCTTGTAATCTAATAATCTAGAAGGACTTGGCAGGATTTTTTCGATTGTATTGTAGATGGCTTCTACACTTCCTGAACCCGTTGAAGCGAGCCGGGTTACACTTCCGTCCTCGAACTTCAATTCGATCGTGGCCGTCGGGATATTGTCCATGCCATATTGGACCTGCATTCTTTCTAATGTAAAGCCGACAGCATCGGCCATTTCCGTTTGCTTATTCGTCAGGATGCTGAAGAGATCTTCATCGACGATTTCCTTCTTCTTATCCGCCAGATCCTTGAATGCATGAAATGCTTCATTAAGCTTCTCGTCTGAAAGTTCAAATCCTAATTCAACCACTTTATTTTTAAAGGCGTGACGTCCTGAGTGTTTTCCCAGTACCAGGCGGGTGGCATTCACTCCGATCAGTTCAGGGGTGATGATTTCGTAGGTTGTTTTTTCCTTCAGCATTCCGTCCTGGTGGATACCTGATTCATGAGCGAAAGCATTATCACCTACAACCGCTTTGTTAGCCGGTACTCTCATCCCCGTCAGCTTACTGACAAGAGAGCTTGTTTTCTTGATTTCATCGAGCTTCAGACGGGTAGTGGCTCCATAAAAATCTTCACGGATTCTAAGTGCCACTGCGATCTCTTCCAGAGCTGCATTCCCGGCACGTTCGCCGATCCCATTGATCGTTCCTTCGATTTGATCGGCTCCGTTTTCAATGGCAGCCAGTGAATTGGCTGTCGCCATACCCAGATCATCATGACAATGAGCCGATAGCTTTACTCCGTCGATATTCGGAACGTTTTCTCTTACGTATCGAAACAATTCACCGTATTTATGAGGGGTGATATATCCTACCGTGTCAGGAAGGTTAATGACGGAAGCTCCTGCCGCAATGACTTTCTCCATGATCTTCACTAAAAAATTGAGATCTGATCGGCACGCATCTTCTGCCGACCACTGAACCACCGGGAAAAATTTCTTCGCATACTGAACGGCCTGGACCGCTGTATCGATGACTTGATCCGGTGTCATCTTCAGCTTATGGGTCATGTGAATCGGTGAGGTGGCAAGGAACACATGCAGCCTTGGTTCGGCCGTTCCTTTAAGCGATTCCCATACCGCATCGATGTCCCGTTGCTGAGCTCGGGCAAGCCCCGTTACAGAGCTGTTCTTGATCGTGGAACCGATCCGCTGCACGGCATCGAAGTCCCCTTTTGAAGCTGCAGGAAAACCGGCTTCAATGACATCCACCCCGAGCCTTTCCAGTTGTCTCGCCACTTCGATCTTTTCAATCGTATTAAGATTTACACCCGCTGACTGTTCACCGTCCCGTAGAGTTGTGTCAAAGATCTCAATGGTTCGCACTCGCAACCACTTCCTTTTCTTTAGTAGAAGGTTTCTGTACAAATGGCATCATTTTACGAAGCTCTCTCCCAACGACTTCGATCGGGTGCTGACTTTCACGCTGATTGATGGCGTTAAACTCCGGACGGTTCGCCTGGTTCTCCAGGATCCACCCCTTCGCAAATTTTCCTGTTTGGATATCCGTTAATACTTCCTTCATGCGGGCTTTCGTTTCTTCGTTTACCACCCGTGGACCTGAAACGAAGTCTCCCCATTGAGCCGTGTCTGAGATTGAGAAGCGCATTCCTTCTAATCCCTGCTCATACATCAGGTCAACGATCAGCTTCAATTCATGTAAACACTCGAAATAGGCGACCTCTTTTTGATAACCTGCTTCCACCAGCGTTTCGAATCCTGCTTTCACAAGGGATGTCACCCCTCCACACAGAACTGCCTGTTCACCGAATAGGTCGGTTTCCGTCTCCTCCTGGAAGGATGTTTCCAGGATCCCTGCGCGTCCTGCCCCAACACCTTTTGCATACGCAAGGGCCAGTTCTGCGGCATGACCTGAAGCGTCTTGATAAACCCCGAAGAGTGCAGGCACTCCGGCTCCTTCTTCAAATGTTCTTCTTACCAGGTGTCCCGGTCCTTTCGGTGCTACCAGGAATACGTCTACATCTTCCGGAGGAACGACTTGATGGAAATGGATATTAAATCCGTGTGCAAATGCCAGTGCTTTGCCTGAGGAAAGGGCCGGCTTGATTTCTGCCTCATACACTTTCGGTTGATGCTCATCCGGCAGGAGAACCATGATGACGTCTGCCTGTTCACTTGCTTCGCGGACGGAGTAGACATCGAATCCGTCTTTTTCCGCCTGGTCCCAGGACTTCCCTTTTCGTAATCCGACTACAACATCAAATCCGCTTTCCTTCAGGTTCTGAGCATGTGCGTGCCCCTGTGAACCATAACCGACAACCGCTACCTTCTTCCCTTTTAAAACCTCTTCATTCACATCTCCGTTATAATATACCTTTACCATTTCCCTCATCCTCTCCATTTTTTTGAATAATAAGTTTTTTCAAAGTGTGAATCCAGCAGCTTCTAATTCACGATTGAATATTGTTTCAAATCCGTCACCGACTTACCATTTCCCCTTGCGAATGCCGTGATGCCTGTTCGGGCGATTTCTTTGATTCCGTACGGTCTTAACAAATCGATGATGGCTTCTATCTTGGAGGTTTCACCCGTTACCTGGACGGTTACGCTGTCCCTTGCCACATCAATGATGGCGGCTCTGAATGGTTCTACGATCCCATTGATTTCGGACCGTGTCTGTCCTGTACTCAACACCTTGATGAGTGCCAGTTCCCTTGCGACGACGCCTTGATCCGTGATGTCGGAGACCTTGAGGACATCGATTTGTTTATGCAGCTGTTTTAAAAGCTGTTCAATTTTGCCATCGTCTTCAACATTGACGACAAACGTCATTCTCGAAATCCCTTCGACTTCTGTGTAGCCGACTGAAATGCTTTCGATGTTGAACTGACGCTTTGTAAACAATCCGGTCACCCGATTCAAGACACCACTCCGGTTATGAACGAGAGCCGTTACAATCCGTTTCCTCATGGTTTCACTCCTAACATTTCATGTAATCCTTTTCCTGGAGCCACCATCGGGTAGACATTTTCTTTTGGATTCACCCAGCAATCAATGAGTACCGGTTCATCACTTGTTAATGCTTCTTTTAACACAGAATCGACTTCTTCCTGGGTTTTCACCTGATACCCTTTGATTCCATATGATTCAGCCAGTTTCACAAAATCTGGCTGGGTGTTGAACACCGATTGTGAGTATCTCTTTTCAAAGAAGGTTTCCTGCCACTGTCTCACCATCCCGAGTGTGCCGTTATTGAGAAGGACTACTTTAACTGGAAGATTCAATTCTTTCAGAAGAACCAGCTCCTGAAGTGTCATTTGGAATCCTCCATCTCCTACAAAGGCGACCACTGTACTGTCTGGGTTCGCTAACTGAGCCCCGATCGCTGCCGGAAATCCGAATCCCATCGTCCCAAGGCCTCCGGAAGTGACCCAATTATTCGGCTTTTTAAAAGAGTAATACTGTGCCGCCCACATTTGATGCTGTCCCACGTCTGTTGTAACAACCGCTTCCCCGTTTGTCATTTCATACACCTGTTCGATGAGGCGTTGAGGTGACAGAACATCGTGGGCCTGGTTATACCAGAAAGGATATTCCCTTTTGTATGACTTGAGATGATGATGCCAGGCATCGAAATCAGGCTTCTCTTCCCCATGTTGAAGGAGTTTTTCCAGTGCCTGTTTGGCATCGGCTACGATCGGGATCTGCGTTTTGACATTCTTTCCGATCTCCGCCGGATCGATGTCGATATGGACCACCTTGGCCCTCGGTGCAAAGGTCGCGAGATTCCCGGTCAACCTGTCATCAAATCGGGCACCGATATTGATGAGCAAGTCACACTCGTGGAGAGCCATATTGCTTGCATAACACCCATGCATCCCTGCCATGCCGAGAAACAACGGGTGATCTGCCGGAAATCCACCTAAACCTAAGAGGGTGTGAATCACCGGGATGTCATATTGTTCTGCGAAAGTCTTCAGTTCCTCCGTTGCCTTTCCGTGAAGGACTCCAGCCCCGGCTAGGATGACCGGCTGCCGGGAAACTTTGATGGCTTCCACCAGCTTCTTGATTTGGAGTGGATTGGGATAGAAGTTAGGCTGATACCCCGGTAAGTCCATTTCCACATCGTGTACCGGATAAGCTTGCTGCAAGGTCAAGTCTTTCGGAATGTCGACAAGTACGGGTCCAGGCCTGCCGGTTGATGCGATATGAAAGGCTTCCTTCACAATCCTCGGTAAGTCTTTAATATCCCGCACCTGATAATTATGCTTGGTGATCGGCATCGTGATCCCCACTACGTCCGCTTCCTGGAAAGCATCGGTTCCGATGACCCCTGAAGCCACCTGCCCGGTGAAAATAACGAGAGGCAGTGAATCCATCATGGCATCGGCAATCCCTGTCACTAAATTCGTCGCTCCCGGTCCTGACGTGGCAATGACCACACCCGGTCTCCCTGATACACGGGCATACCCTTCTGCCGCATGGATGGCGCCTTGCTCATGTCGAGCGAGAACGTGCTTGATCGGGGCTTTGTATAGAGCATCGTAAATCGGCAAGACCGCTCCTCCAGGATACCCAAACAGAATCTCAACCTTTTCCTCCTTCAAAGCTTTCATGAGCATATCAGCACCGTTGACATGTTCTGTTAGTGTCTGTGAAGCCAGTTCTGCCTCAACTTTTGCTCTCATTGCCTATCTCCTCCTCTTTTTACTTATTCCAAACAAAAAAGACCTTTCGACCCACTACGACAGAGTTCATCTTTCGCAGGGGCGAAAAGGTCTTCATCCTTTCCACGGTACCACCCTAATTCAGAGACAACGGATATCATCTCCCTTTGCAGGCTGATCGGTTTCATCAGCCTTTGTTTTTGTAACGAGTATCATCTACTCGATCGTTCCTACTTTCAGAGGTTCAGAACGATACTCAGAGGGGATGTCGGTATTGGATGTATTACTGGTTTGCAGCACCACCAGCTCTCTGAAAATACGATTTCCAATCCTTTTACCTCTTCAACGCTTTACTCTATTCCGTTTTCAAAATCCCACCTGTACTCGCTGACGTGACAAGTTTGGCATATCGTGCTAAATAACCTTTTCTGATCTTTGGAGGTGGCTGTACCCACTCCTTTTGCCTGAACTGAAGTTCTGATTCTGAAACCATGAGGGAGATCGTTCGATTCGTGAGATCAATAAAGATGGGATCTCCATTTTCAACCACACCGATAGGTCCTCCTTCAGCCGCTTCCGGTGAGACATGACCGATTGAAATGCCCCGGGATGCTCCTGAAAATCGTCCATCTGTCATGAGTGCGACTTTCTTTTCAAGACCACGTCCTGCAATGGCTGCAGTCGGTGCCAGCATCTCCGGCATTCCCGGACCACCTTTTGGCCCTTCATATCGAATGACCACGACATGACCTTCTTTTACTTCTCCACTTTCGATTCCGGCAAGGGCATCATCCTGAGATTCGTATACAATCGCTTCCCCCATGAATGTTTTAATGGATGGGTCGACTGCACCGACTTTAATGACTCCCCCGTTTGGAGCGATATTTCCAAAGAGGACGGATAATCCTCCGACTGGACTGTGGGCATTTTCCCTGCGACGAATGACATCGTCATTTTGAATATGAGCATCCTTCACATTTTCATATAGTGACTTTCCTGTAACCGTGATGCGATCTTTGTGTACAGCTTCCATTTCACATAGCTCTTTAATGATGGCGCTGACCCCGCCTGCATTGTGAACATCCTGCATGGAGTAATCAGACGCCGGGCTTATCTTAGATAAATAGGGAACTCGTTCAGCGACTTTATTGATTCGGTTGATGTCATAATCGATTTCCGCTTCATTGGCAATCGCCAGTGTGTGGAGGACGGTATTGGTCGAACCTCCCATGGCCATGTCTAAAGCGAATGCATCATCGATGGTGTCTTTTGTTATGATGTCTCTTGGTTTAATATCCTTCTTTACCATTTCCACCAGATATTTGGCTGCATCCTTGATTAACTGATGCCGTTCTTCCGATGTAGCAACAATGGTGCCATTTCCCGGAGGAGCCATTCCAAGCATTTCCATCAGGGAATTCATGGAGTTCGCTGTGAACATTCCTGAGCATGATCCGCAAGTGGGACATGCATTGGCTTCAATGTCGAGAAGCTGTTCTGCCGTCATCCTTCCTGACTGATGGGCGCCCACTCCTTCGAAAACAGATACAAGTGATAATGGTTTCCCTTCACTGGAAACCCCCGCTTCCATCGGCCCTCCCGATACGAAAACCGATGGGACGTTTGTTCGGACAGCTGACATGAGCATTCCCGGTGTGATCTTGTCACAGTTCGGAATGTAGAACACTCCGTCGAACCAGTGAGCGTTGATGACGGTTTCTGCTGAGTCGGCAATCAGTTCCCGGCTCGGCAGTGAGTACCTCATCCCGATATGTCCCATGGCGATCCCATCATCCACACCGATTGTGTTGAATTCGAATGGGATCCCGCCGGCTTCCCGGATCGCTTCTTTCACTACCTGTGCAAATCCGTTTAAATGCATATGACCGGGAATGATGTCGATGTAAGAATTGCACACCCCGATAAATGGTTTTTCCATGTCTTCGAGCTTGACTCCCGTAGCATATAGTAAACTGCGGTGGGGAGCCCGGTCGATTCCTTTCTTGATCATGTCACTTCGCACGTCATCACCTCCAACTTAGCCAACTTGAGCATTCTGTTTGTAAACTTTTCTTCCATCCTGCGTGACAGTGTTTCTGAACTCCTGCAATAATTGGGTTGTATACTTTCCAGGTTTTCCTTCGCCGATTACACGGCCATCAACCTTTACAACGGCAATGACTTCTGCAGCTGTCCCTGTTAAGAACACTTCATCCGCTGTATACACGTCATGACGGGTGAAGACTTCTTCCTTCATCTCGAATCCTAATTTACCGGCGATCTCGATGATGGCATTACGGGTGATCCCTTCAAGTGCCCCTACATATCCGGGAGGCGTAAGGATCTTTCCTTTTTTGACAATGAAGATATTGTCTGCGGATCCCTCTGCTACATATCCTTGATCGTTCAACATTAATGCTTCGCTTACACCGGCAAGGTTCGCTTCGATTTTTACTAGAATGTTATTTAAGTAGTTTAAGGATTTAACCTTTGGCGAAAGAACATCTGCACGATTTCGGCGGCTGGCCACCGTAACGATATCGATGCCCGTTTCATATAGGCTTTTAGGGAATAGGGCTAATTGTTCTGCAATGACGATGATTTGTGGCTTCCTACAAGTAAATGGATCCAATCCCAGGTTTCCAACACCTCTCGAAATGACCACTCGTATGTAGGCATTCTCGAGTTGATTCTTTTTCAATGTATCTACGATAATGTCGCTCATCTCTTCTTTAGAGACTTCGATATGCAACATGATGGATTTTGCTGAGTCATAAAGGCGATCAACATGCTCTTCCAGACGGAACACATTCCCATCATACATTCGAATCCCTTCGAACACTCCATCTCCATATAGAAAACCATGGTCGTACACAGATACAACTGCGTCTTCCTTTTTTACAAATTGTCCGTCTAAGTAGATCCACTGTTCGTTCATGTTAATCATTCCTTTCCCGGTTGAAATTTATTTGATTATTCAGAAATTTATTTTTGCAACGATAGTCCGTTGACTTGGAGCACATTCGAACAGCCTGCTTGATTCGGTATTCCTGCTGTTTACTGCTGGCTCAGATTTTTTTATTGAGGACAATATTACTCCCGTTTTCCGGTAAGGTCAACAGGCTTTTTGTAAATTATTTGACTATTTTGATTAATCTGATTATAAGTAAACGCTTACATCTTTGTCCTTATACAGTTTGTCGGGAGAAAAAAATATTTTAGATTTTTTTAATTAATAGAGTGAATGACGCTTCAGATCCCATGAGGAGCCTTAATAAATATTTTTCGACAAAATCCTATGAGCATGGGGGTTTAGGGGAGTTTAGACCTGTGTGCATCTGACTGATTTATTCTCACTGTTTTTTTATAGTTGAGAATTCAGTTTTCTATTAATATAGTAGGAATGAATTTTTATTAATCTGGTAAGACGTAATCAATAAGTAATGCATTCAATACAAAACCTTTCATCCCCATAATCCGTAATGCCTTTCAAACTAGAATTTAATTTCATTCTTTCTACAATGATGAATAAGCTTTCATAAAAAAATATATTCTCCCAAAAAGTAGTCACCACTTTTTTAAACTGTATATAAATAAAAAAGAATCAACCCAAGGAACCGGACGGCCTTTGGATTGATTCTTCCTTTACACCCATGTAAACATATAATTAGGATCTTCGACATCCTTTGCTTTTTTAACGATCTTCAACGGTTTGAAGGTATCGATCATGACGGCTAGTTCGAGGGTTTCTTTTTTCCCGATACTGGCTTCTGTCGTTCCTGGATGAGGACCGTGTGGAATCCCGCTCGGGTGGAGGGTGATCGATCCTTCTTTGATTCCCTTTCTGCTCATGAAGTTTCCTTCCACATAGTACAGCAGCTCATCACTGTTCACGTTGCTGTGATTATAAGGAGCCGGAATCGATTCCGGATGGTAGTCGTATAGTCTTGGAACAAATGAGCAGACAACGAAGTTATGTCCTTCAAACGTTTGATGAACTGGAGGCGGTTGATGTACGCGTCCTGTAATAGGCTCAAAATCCTCAATGTTGAACACCCAAGGATACAAGTAACCATCCCAGCCGACGACGTCCAGTGGATGGTGATTTAACACATGGGAATGAAGCCCTCCCCGTGATTTGGTGATCACTTCGAATTCGCCCTCTTCATCCATGGTTGCAAGCTTCTCAGGTCCCCGCAGATCCCGCTCACAAAACGGACTGTGCTCCAGTAACTGTCCGTACTCATTTCGATAACGTCGGGGTGTGGTAATCTGACTGAAGGACTCGACGATCAGCATCTTCGTCTCTTCTTCAGGAATGACGCGGTAGATGGTCCCGATCGGAATCACCACATAATCTCCTTTTCCATAGGTGAGGGTTCCGAACATCGTCTCTACTTTTCCTTTACCAAAATGGATATAAAGCATTTCGTCTCCGTCACCATTCCGATAAAAGCTTTTCATCTCTTCTGTGACATAGGCGGTTCCAATCAATAAATCGGAATTACCGAGTAAATATTCACGGCTCTTTAAGGCACAGCCTTTTTTCTCGACTCTATCTGTAAAGAAATGTCGATGACGAAGAGCACCCTCTTCCTCAAACTCCGGCATATAACTCCCTAAATACTCTGTCTTCGCCACAGCCGTCGGCAAATGATGATGATACAGAATCGACTGTGTCCCTGAGAACCCCTTCGTCCCCATGATCTGCTCCCTGTAAAGCGTGCCATCATCCTTTTTAAACATGGTGTGACGTTTGTGAGGTATTTTCCCCAGTTGACGATAGTACATGGTTTTCCTCCTCTCTTCTGCTTGCAATTGTATTACGCAGAACCCCTAATCCCGCGATCTCTAATTCCACTACATCCCCAGGCTTCAACCACGGATGCGTTTCAGTTCCCAGCTCTAAAATACATCCTGTTCCAACAGTTCCAGATCCAATCACCTCGCCGGGATACAGGGTGACGTCTTTCGAGGCGCGCTCGATCATGTCTGCAAATGTATAATGGATGTCCTGATAATTCCCTTCGGATAAGAGTTTCCCATTCACTTTTGCCGTCATAGGAAGATCAAAACGGTTTCCCTTGCGATAGGTTTCCAGTTCATCCTTCGTCACTAAATAAGGACCAAAAGAAGTGGCAAAGTCCTTTCCTTTCGCTGGACCAAGTCCTACTTTCATTTCGTGCTTCTGGATGTCCCTTGCACTCCAGTCGTTCATGATGAAATAGCCGTAAATATGGTCTTCTGCGTTTTCTTTTGAAATGTTTGTTCCTTCTTTACCGATCACGCAGGCGATTTCCAATTCATAATCGAGCCACTCACATCCAGCAGGTTTCGCGATGTGATCGAGAGGACCTTTTACAGCTAAGTGATTGGTAAAATAAAAGACGGGGATGTCATACCATTCCGGCACCACATCGAGTCCCCTTCGTTTACGGGCGGTTTTCACGTGCTCTTCAAATGCATAGAAATCCCGGATGCTGACTGGCCTTGGAATCGGTGACTTCAGGTTGACCTCACGTAATGAATGTACTCCCATGTCTTTTTCCGACAAGGTATCGAGCCCCTTCATCCTTTTCATGCCTTCTTCTCCAAGATCGATAATGGATAACATGTCTTTAGGGAGCGATCCATTGCTGACAGCATGGATGTCCACGACAAGGTCATCCTGAACGATTCCTACCCTTACTTCTCCTTCTTTTAAAAAACTAACCAGCTTCACGTAACATCACCTTTTTCGAATCAATTCAAATGAATCGGATAATGGTTTGGTGTACATTTGACCGGCAAGCCTTCCCACCGGTTTGAGTTTCTCTGAATCTATTTTCCCGTCGTAATAGAGTTCATCATTAATCCTCACGCATTCTACCTTACCGATGACCAGGCTCCCTGCACCAGGATGATCGCCGAAATGAAGAACCTCATGAAGGACGCATTCCAACTGCACCTTGCTTTCAGATACTCCTGGAGGCTTTACCGTAATGGACTCCTTCTTCGTCAGCCCGACCTGCTCGAATTCATCAACGCCAGGTTCAAATTCAATGGCACAGTTATTCATTTCCTCCACAAACTCTTCACTAACGATATTGATGACGAATTCCTTCGTTTTCTCGATATTTCGGAGGGTATCCTTTTTGCTGCCATCCTTCCCTCTTCTCATGGGGGAGAAGCAAACGAGCATAGGCTCTGCACAAATCGCCGTAAAGAAGCTGTAAGGGGCCAGGTTTGCAATCCCATCTTCATCAAGGGATGAAACAAAAGCAATCGGCCGGGGCAAAATCGAGCCGATCATCAGTTTATAGGCTGACTGCCACTCCAGAGTCTGGGGTTTGATATCCATTTAGTTCACCCCTCCGTTTTGCAAAATATCTTCCAGTGCTCCAACGAATCTCTTGTTATCGTCCTCTGTTCCAATCGTGACACGAACCGTGGTCGGATATCCGAGAAGAGTTCCTGAACGGACGACGAGCCCCCTTTTCACAAGTTCATAAGAGACCGTGTCACCATTCATTCCCGTGTCCACCATGATAAAGTTCGATTGAGTCGTGAAGTAGGATATCCCCATTCGGTCAAATTCATTTTCCAAATAAAGACGGCCCTGCTCGTTCTTATGGGTACACTCCCTAATAAACGCTTGATCTTCCAGGGCAATGATCGCTGACTTCTGGGCAACGGTATTCACATTGAATACATCTTTCACTTTACGAAGCTGTTCTGCGATCTCCTCATTCATGACCCCGAACCCGACCCTTAGTCCGGCCAGGCCATATATTTTCGAAAATGTTCTAAGGACGATCAGGTTTTCGAATGCTGACAGAAGAGGCAGGGTTTCTAAATAGTCATCGGTTGTGACGTACTCCATATAGGCTTCATCCACCACCACCAGGATGTGCGAAGGGACGCTCTCGATAAATTGCAGGAGTTCTTTTTTTCCGACGATGGTTCCGGTTGGGTTATTGGGATTACACACAAAGATCAGCTTCGTTTTCGGAGTGATGTGGTCAAGCATCCCCTGCAAGTCATGGGTACCGTTTACGAGAGGGACAATGACCGGAGTGCCTCCCTCCAGGAACACATTGGTCTGGTACCTGGGAAATGTAACATCTGCCATAACGGCTTCGTCGCCAGCGCTCAAGTAAGCTCTCGTCAACAGCCGGATCACTTCATCTGAGCCATTCCCGAATACGATCTGTTCTTTCGGAACCCCTAAAAACGCTGAAACCTTTTGACTAAGATCGACGGCAGCTCCGTCCGGATACAAAAACAGGTCGCTCCCATTTTCTTTAAACCACTGCTTCACTTTAGGGGAGCAGCCATATATATTTTCATTTTCTGACAGCTTTCTGATTGAGGAGAGACCATGCTCCTTCTGTAAGTCGCCAAGCGTCTTCCCCAGCACGTATGGAGCGATATGTGTGACTGCTTCTCTTGTTTTGAACTTTAATGTCATACATGAATCCTCCCTTCCTCATGGATGAAGGGGGTCGACTCACGTGTTAGCTTATCTTCTGTTCAAATATGGTACCTGCAAACTGTACGATATTATAAGTAGAAGCAGCTAATCTCTTCATGAGTTAACCCCCTGACCGGTCCTTTGACCCCCGTTATATATACTCTATCTATTTTTTATAAGTTTCCTCTGCGTTCTTGCTCGCGCTCGATGGATTCGAATAATGCTTTGAAGTTTCCTTCTCCGAATCCTCTTGCACCCTTACGTTGAATCACTTCAATGAAAAGAGTTGGACGATCTACGATTGGCTTTGTGAATATTTGAAGCAGGTAGCCTTCGTCATCACGGTCTACTAGAATATTCAACTCCTTGATCTTGGAAATCTCTTCATCGATTTCACCTACACGCTCTGAAAGCATGTCGTAATAGGAATCCGGAGTATTTAGGAATTCCACACCATTTTCCTTCAAGATACCAACTGTCTTCACGATATCCTCGGTCAGGATGGCAATATGCTGCACTCCTGGACCACCGTAGAACTCAAGATATTCCTGAATTTGTGATTTGCGTTTTCCTTCAGCAGGCTCATTGATCGGGAATTTAATGCGACCGCCGTTATGCATAACCTTGGACATAAGGGCCGAGTATTCCGTTGTAATGTCTTCATTTGTGAAGTGGCGCATTTCCTTGAAGCCCATCACTTTTTCATAGTACTCCACCCACTCTTCCATGCTCTCCACGTTTCCAACTACGTGATCCACAGCGATGATACCGGCATCTTCATGTTTAAGAGCGGAATCATATTTTTCAAAGCCTGGCATGAAGATCCCTTTATAATCTTTACGTTCCACAAGGGTATGGATCGTATCCCCGTATGTACCAATGATGGCTTTCTTCAATTTCCCATTATCATCTTCGAGGGTCGAAGGTGGCATGATTTCAATCGCACCGCGGGATACCGCTCCAGTGTAAGCCTTTTCAACATCATCCACCACAAGGGCGATATCTTTAATGCCGTCTCCGTGATGCTTTACGAATTGGGCAACCCGGCTGCCTTCGTGCAGGCTACCCGTTATGACCAATCGGACTTTGTTTTGTTGCAGTACATAGGATACTGTGTCACGATTTCCTGTTTCCAACCCTGAATAGGCAACGGTCTTAAAACCGAATGCTGTACAGAAGAAGTGAGCAGCCTGCTTTGCATTACCCGTATAATACTCCAAAAAATCAACATCTCTTACCGGGAAGACATCTTCTACTTTAACCTGCTTTTTTGCTGCATTCTCTTGCATCCTAACCCCTCCATTAAACGTTATTATATTCTGAATATTATATTAAATAGTTTTATAGAACTTCTCAAGAGCGGCTAGTAAAGCTTAAACGCTTCTCTGTGTAAAAGCGTGTTCCTCACTTTACCTGGCAAGCTCCTCTTTTCGGGGAGGCATGTGCACGGCGTCTCCCTTTAATCCTTCGACCGCTTCGAGTAAACTTTCATTCATACTTGGGTGCGGATAGAGTGGAAAACGAAAGTCCTCATCTCTCGCTGCCATCTCAAGGCCGAGCACACCTGATGTGATCAGCTCGACTGCTCCCTTCCCCATCATATGAATCCCAAGAATCATATCCGTTTCACTGTCTGACACGACTTTCACGAATCCATCCTTTTCATCCGTCAGCTGAGCATACCCGTTTCCTCTGACAGGGTTCTCACACACTGTAACCGAATAACCTGCCCGTCTTGCTTCTTCCTCCGTCAAACCTGTACATGCAATGGGAGGACTCATCTGTACCACCGTCGGCACAAACTGCAGATCTACTTCCACTTCTAGCCCAGCCATGGCCTCGGCCGCCGCCTTACCCTGTTTGATCGCTTTGACTGCGAGGGACGGACCTTCCGTGACATCCCCGATCGCCCAAATATTCGGAATGGAGGTCCGTCCCTCCCGATCTGTTTGGATATAATCTTCCTCCGTTAATTCAACACGGAGACGGTCAAGGCCGATGTCTGATAGGTTCGGCTTAACTTTTCCACTTGCGACAAAGTGAGAGCCTTCAATTGAAACGATTTCCCCGTTTCCTTTTTCCATGCTCACTGTGACTTTTGCTTCAGCTTGACTCGCAGCTTGGAGCGTAGAATTCTTGATTACATTGACCTTCTGCTTTTTTAACTGTCTGAACAGTTCTTTTGATATGGCAGAGTCAAATGGAAATTCCCCGTTCAAAATAAGGGTGACACGGCTTCCCAATATGGAGAAAATAGTCGCGACCTCCAATGAAATATAATCGTTCCCATATATAATCAGCTCCTCAGGGATTTCCTCGAGCTGAAAAATCTCTTTCTCTTTTAGGACACGATCCGAGTCAAATTCAATTCCATCCGGGTATTGAAACTCACCACCTGTCGCGACGATTGCCTGTTTGAAATTAAACAGGGAAAACTCATGACCGTTTTCAACTCCAATACGGGATTCTGACAGGAAGGATGCCGAGCCCTTTACGATCTCAACCTTATTCGCTTTGCACAGTGATTCTACCCCTGCTCGGAGCTGGGTGATTTTTTTATTTTTATAGTTTTGAAGAGAAGAAAGATTGGCTACCACTTCCCCAAACTCCATTCCCATTTCCTTCAGGTGTTTCGTCTTTTTAAATTCCTGGGCAAAATGGGTGAATACCTTTGACGGAATGCATCCTTTATTCAAACAGGTCCCGCCTACATCCTCGCGTTCGATCAACGTTACCTGTCTACCGAGGCTCGCGGCTCTGATGGCTGCGTGATAGCCCCCGGGACCTCCTCCGATGACGACAATGTCTTTATCTTCCGTAATCTCTCCCACTACCATTTACATCAACTCCAAAAGCATGGATTGAGGTTCTTCAATCAGATCCCGTAATCGATTCGTAAATTTCACAGCTGTTCCGCCGTCTACCACCCTATGATCAAAGGACATCGAAACATTCATCATGGAACGGACGACAATTTCATCTCTTTCGTTCACCATCGGACGCTTCTTCGTTTTATGAAAGGCGAGGAGGGCTACTTCCGGTTCGTTAATGATCGGAGTCGCTCCGATCGATCCGTTCAGCGGTCCTACGTTACTGACCGTGAAGGTTCCTCCTTTGATATCCTTCATCGTTAACTTGCCTTCCTGTGCTTTTACGGTCAGTTCCTTCATTTCGCCGTGAATGTCCTTCATGGTTTTCCGTTCAACCTGTTTGATGACAGGGACGATCAGTCCTTCCTCTGTATCGACAGCGATTCCTATATTGTGATGGGACTGAAGCTCGACACACTCCTCCTGTTCATTAAGACGGGCATTGAAGACCGGAAACTCTTTTAAACAGACAGAAATGACTTTGATAAAATAAGCTCCAACGGAAATGGACTTACCGCCCGTTTTCATGGTATCTTTCCAGGCTAATAGATTCGTAACGTCGACTTCTTCAAAATGGGTACAGTGCGGGATGGTTCTGAGTGACTGTGACATTTTGGAAGCAATCTGTTTGCGTCTGCCCCGGAAAGGAATCGTTTCAGCGTCAGGTTTAATCGGTGCTGCAGGGGCAATAGTTTCAGGTTCTTCAACAGGCACCGGCACTGACTGACTTTCCCCATTCATATAAAGGAAAATATCTTCATCGAGGATTCTACCACCAGCTCCGGAACCAACCACTTCTTCTATGTTAATACCATTCTCCCTTGCTATTTTCCTCGTATACGGGGAAGCAAGGATCCTTCTTTTCTTCAATACTTGAGTTGTTTGTGGAAAGGACCGCTCGCCCCCATACTGCTTCTGTTCTTTTTCCATCAACAAAACCGTAGATCCCACTGGGATCGTTTCCCCTTCACTAACGGTAAACTCCTTGATCACACCTGAAAATGGTGCCGGGATCTCCGCCGTCATTTTATCCGTTTGTACCTCTACCAGTGGTTGATCCGCTCTCACGACATCCCCCACTTTTACAAGAAAGTGATTGATATTGGCTTCGGTCATGCCTTCCCCAATATCATGAAGCTTAACTTCCATGGACTCCCTCCTTGTCTAATAGCGGGCTACCTTCTCCACTGCAGCCAGCACACGTTTACTGTCAGGCAAATAGAAATCTTCAAATCCGAAATATGGGACAGGTGTATCGAATCCTGTTACCCTTTCAGTCGGTGCTTTCTGATATAAAAAGGATTTGTCATTGATGATCGCCAGTACATCATTTCCGACTCCACCAGTGGCGTGTGCTTCATGGACAATCACGGTTCTGCCTGTCTTCTGCACAGAGGTCGAAATAAGGTCTTTATCCAGAGGGTAGAGTGTTCTAAGATCAAGGACTTCACAGTCGATGCCTTTACCAGCCGCTTCCTTAGCAGCGTCCTCAGCTACATTCACCATCGCTCCCCACGCAATGATCGTGACATCCTCGCCCTCTTTGACTACCTTGCCTTTCCCGATTTCCACGGTGTACTTTTCTTCAGGCACTTCTTCCCTGGAAGAACGGTAACATCGCATAGGCTCCAGGAATAGAACGGGATCAGGGTCCTCGATGGCTGCAATCAGGAGTCCCTTTGCATCATATGGAGTTGCGGGACAAACAACCTTGATTCCCGGCATATGAGTGAAAAGTGCTTCCGTGCTATCGGAATGAATCTCAGGCGCCCTTACACCAGCCCCATACGGAGCCCTGATGACCAATGGGCAGGTAAAGTGTCCCAGGGTACGGGCGCGTATTCTGGATGCATGTGTCATGATCTGTTCGTATGCCGGGTAGATGAATCCTAAAAATTGGACCTCGGCTACTGGACGAAATCCGTTCAGCCCCATCCCGATGGCCGCTCCAATAAAGCCGGCTTCACTTAAGGGTGTATCAAGAACCCGGTCTTCACCGAATTCCTGTTGAAGACCGTCCGTCGCCCTGAAGACTCCGCCGTTCGTCCCGATATCTTCCCCCATCAACAGAACATGTTCGCTTTCCTGAAGCATCACTCTCATCGCATCCGTTATGGCTTGAACCATCGTCAGCGTTTTCATTTTCGTTAAGGTGCTCATTCTACTCACCTCTCCATCGCTCAAGGAGCTTATCTTTTTGTTCCTGGATCGTCCAGGTCGGTGTCGCAAACACATAATCAAAGATCACACTTGGATCAGCTGCCGGATATGCTTCCAGTTCCTCGACTGCAAGGTCAACTTCCTTCGCACATTCCTTTTGAACTGAGGTCATCCACTCTTCGTCACCCCAGCCTCGATGCTTCATGAATTTCGTCAACCGGTCAACAGGGTCATTATCCTTACGTCGGGACTCACTTTCCTGTTGATCACGATACTTCGTCGGATCATCTGCGGTTGTATGGGCACCGTATCTCCAGGTAACGGACTCTATCAAGGTAGGTCCGTCCCCGTTTCGTGCTCTCTCCAACGCCTTCAGCGTTTCAAAATAAACAGCAAAAATATCATTGCCGTCGATGCGTACGCTTGGAATGTCATAGGCAAGAGCTTTCTGGGCAATGGTCTTTGTTTTCATTTGCTTGTGCATGGGAACGGAGATGGCGTAATGATTGTTTTGATTGAAAAAGACGACCGGGGCATCCCAGACGCTTGCCAGGTTCAATCCTTCATGAAAGTCGCCTTCAGAAGTGGCGCCATCACCAAAATAGACAATGGCTGCATTCCGGGTCCCTTTTCTTTTCTCGGCGAAAGCAGCCCCTACCGCATGTGGAAGCTGTGTCGCGATCGGAATTCCTGGAGTGAAAATATTCTTTCCTTCCGGAGGCACGCATCCTTCATTTCTCCCCTTCCAGAATAGGAGGATATGAAGCAGGGAATGACCGAATGTCATGGTAGCCCCATGATCCCGATAGGACGGGAATAACCAGTCTTTGTCCTGGAGGGCAAGTGCGCTCCCCACCTGGGATGCCTCTTGGCCTTCAAATGGTGCATACGTTCCGATTCGCCCCTGACGCTGGAGGCTCACCGCTTTCTTATCAAATGTACGGATCCTGATTAAATGCCGATAAAAAGTACGGGTTAAATCTTCTGAGATGTCCTTTTCATACTCACCTTGAACCAGTTCCCCTTGTTGATCCATAACCTGGACCAATTGAAATTCCTCGATCATTTCATCACCTCATATTGGTGCTATTTTGTTATTCCGATTTGCTTTTTATGTCCTAACCGACCATTTCGGACGTTTCGCATGGGAGAAGAAGCTGTTTCTTCTTGTGCGTGCGTGGATCCTGTCCTCGCAGAACCTGTTGGCTGCTTCGACTGTGGTCATATGCTGGTTTTCTGATTGCAGGTAAATATTTTGAAGGCTATTATAGATGGCACTTGTCTTCTGAAGGACGCGTTCTTTGTTTGGTTCGTACAATTCGTCCGCTACCTGGATCAACCCGCCTGCATTGACGATGTAATCAGGTGCATACAGGATTCCTTTTTGGTGCAGCTTCATACCATGGGAAAGGTCTAATAATTGATTGTTGGCAGAACCTACAACCGCTTTTACTTTTAGCTGATCTACCGTGTGATCATTAATGATTCCACCTATGGCACAAGGAATGAAGACATCTGCATCAACCGAGTAGATCTCATCTCCGGATACGACTTTAATGGCTGCTCCCATTCTGTTTGCCTTGGCTACTAACTGATCGATGGATTTCTGACTGATATCCGTTACATAGAGGTCTGCTCCCTCTTCAAGTAGACGCTCGGCTACTTTAAAGCCTACTTTTCCTAACCCTTGAATGGCATAGCTTTTTCCATAGAGGTCTTTTGAGCCCCATACGTTTTGGTTGGTTGCCTGTAAGCCGTAGATCACCCCCATGGCAGTCGGGATGGATGAGTCTCCGCTTCCACCGTATTCTTCATTGACGCCAACAATGCAATTCGTTTCTTTTAAGGCATAAACAAAGTCATCAGGAGTCGTGCCCATGTCTGTCCCGGTATAGAATCTTCCGTTCAGGGATTCAACAAATTGGCCAAAAGCACGGAACAACTCAGGATGTTTGTCTTTTTCAGGATCTCCGATGATGACGGCTTTTCCTCCACCGAAGTCCACATCGGCCGCTGCACATTTGTAGGTCATCCCTTTTGATAAACGCAAAACATCCTCAAGTGCTTCATCTACTGAGGTGTAGGGTCTCATTCGACAGCCGCCCAGTGCAGGTCCAAGAGTCGTATTATGTATGGCGATGATGGCTTTCAGTCCTGTTTCTTCATCATTGCAAAATACAACCTGTTCATGATTTTGTATTTTTTCGAACATATCCATTTCTCCGCCCCCTGCAAGCTCTCTGTTTGTAACCGCTTCCATTTTAGTGAATACGTTAGACACTCATCTTCCTCCTTTTATACTCCTATTGATGAAGTAGATCAAAACTAGTTCTCTTTTATTCTTTCATTAATTATCTCTTTAGGGAGTACCACTTGTTTGACTTCACCTTTCCCAATGAGTCTGTCATTTTCTCTATCTCTGACAGTCACTTCGGTCACGATGATGTTTCGTTCATATTTCATTACGCTCGCTTTAATTTCAAGAAAGGAACCGTTTTTCGCCGGAGCCATATGCTCGACGTTCACCTTGGCTCCCATTCCCTCTTCATGATCTTCCAAATAGGGTAGAATGATCTTTCTTGATGCCCATTCCATGTGGTAAACCATTGAGACGGTGGAATACACCGGGTGTACCACATCTCCTTCAAACTGGGCATACATGCTGGGGATTACTTCTGTCGTGACGACGGCCGTATGTCCTTCTGCTAATCCAGACTTCATTGCTTTCCCCCTTTAAACCAACAAATTATATATTTTTATATAACGTTAATTCAACGATATAATAACATTTTGTTTTATAAATAGTCAATAAATTGTTAAAATTTAAAATATTATATTAATATAGGTTATGCAGAGGGACGGACCTTCGGCTTCGCCGAAGGTCCGTCCCTCACTCCTTTAACGCAAAAAAGCAACGAACCAAGGTTCGTTGCTTTTTGTAGAAGGTTGTTTATTGTTTTTGTAAGCTTATGAGAGAAGTGCCCGGTCGCTGGCGAGTTTGCTTCCACGGATTCGCTGAAATTCGTGGAGAAGTCCTTCGACTGTGAGATGTTTTTTCTCTTCTTCATTAACCTCTAATATAATCTGGCCTTTATCCATCATGATCAAGCGGTTGCCAAGGTCCAGCGCCTGCTGCATATTATGGGTGACCATCAACGTGGTAAGCTTATACTTTTCTACAATCTCTTTCGTCAGGTTCGTAATCAGATCCGCTCTGGCGGGATCCAACGCTGCCGTATGTTCATCCAGCAATAAGATCGACGGTTCTGTGAATGTGGCCATCAGTAGAGAGAGCGCCTGTCTTTCCCCTCCTGATAGCAACCCGACCTTTGCATTTAATCGATTCTCAAGCCCGAGGTGAAGTGTTTCCAGTACTTCCTTAAAAAACACTTTTCGTTTTTTGGTCACACCCAGTTTAAAGGTGCGGGTACGATTTCTGGAATACGCCATGGCCAGGTTCTCTTCGATAGTCATAGTAGGTGCGGTTCCTGCCATTGGATCCTGGAACACGCGACCGATAAGCTTGGATCTTTTATACTCGGACACCTTAGAAACATCATGATCGTCAATCAGAACATTTCCCACATCCGGAAGCAGTACACCTGAAACGATATTCATCAATGTCGATTTCCCGGCTCCATTGCTTCCGATCACAGTGACGAAATCACCGGGTTTTAAAGAGAGCTGGATGTCATCAAGGGCGATTTTTTCATCGGGTGTACCTTCATTAAATACTTTGTGGATTCTATTTAATTGTAACACCGCTCTCACCCTTTCCATCTGTGATTGAAGATCTGTCTAATCGTTCTGCCATACGTTGCGCTTTTCGTTTCCTATCCTTGTAACGGTCCATCACTTTAGGCATGACAAGGGCAAGAATCACGATTGTCGCTGTGATAAGCTTCATATCCCCTGTTTCCAGGAAATCGACGCGAAGAGCCATGGATACGACTAATCGATAGATAATCGCTCCACCAATGACTGCGAGCGTCGTACGGGCGATCGTCTTGGTTCCGAACAAAGCTTCACCGATGATAACTGAAGCAAGTCCAATGATAATCATCCCGATTCCCATTCCGACATCAGCAAATCGGCTATACTGGGCAATCAAAGCTCCGGACAGTGCCACCATCCCATTCGATATTCCCAACCCCAGAATAATCATCAGATTCGTATTAGCAGAGAAGCTGCGGATCATCCGCTGATTATCCCCAGTCGCCCGTAATGCCAACCCGATTTCCGTTTTCAAGAATCCGTCTGTTATAAACTTGATGACAAGCGTGATAATGACCATAATAAATAAAATGCTCCACGTTCCCGGTACAGGCTCACCAAGCCCCACTGCCATCCACAATTTATTGAGTGCGGCATCGATTCCTAGAGATGACCAAAATCCTTCCACCCCTGTAAAAGCAGTATCCTGACTTAGTAAGGGTACATTCGACCGTCCCATTATCCGGAGATTGATAGAATACAGGGCAATCATCATGAGAATCCCTGATAATAGGGCATTGATTTTTCCAAACGTGTGAAGTAGTCCCGTTATACATCCTGCAACAAATCCGATGACAATCGCTGTAATGGTTGCGATGACTGGATTTACGCCACTAACAATCATGGTGGCAGCGACAGCGGCTCCCGTAACGAAGCTGCCGTCGACTGTTAAATCGGGAAAATCCAATATCCGAAAGGACAAGTAGACTCCGAGGGCCATAATAGCGTAAATGATTCCAGATTCAAAGGATGCGAATATTGCTGTTGGCACGAATCATCAACCCTTCCTATTTTTCTTCTAAAAATTTCCCGAGCTCAGACCAGGCTTCCTGTACTTCCACACCTTGTTCTTCAGCTGCCGCTTTATTGAACATCAACTCGAAGTTTTCCGGAGCCTGTACAGGAATTTCAGAAGGTTTTTTCTCCCCTTTTAGAATCTTCACTGCCATTAACCCAGTTTGATAACCAAGATCTTCATAGTTGAATCCACTCGCAGCAATCGCCCCTTTTTTCAATGAATCCAATTCTCCTACAAAAAGAGGAATGTCCTTTTCATTCGCTACCGTGATGACTGATTCCAGCGCTGAAACGACTGTATTATCTTTCGGGATGTAAATGGCATCGACTCTTCCCACCAGGGATTCAGTCGCCTGTTTGACATCAGCGGATGTCGAAACCGTAGCTTCTGCCACTTCCACACCTTTTTCTTCGGCAAGCTTATTCACTTCAGCTACTTGAACGACAGCATTTTGTTCGCCGGAATTATAAACAACCCCAATCTTCTTCGCTTTCATTTCATCCGTGATAAATTGAAGGGTCTTTGAAATCGCTTCCGGATGAGTATCGGTCGTTCCCGTGATATTTTCACCAGGCTCTTCAAAAGACTTGACCAATTCAGCACCAACAGGATCAGTAACAGAAGTAAAAACGATCGGAATCTCTTTCGTTGCATTCAATGCGTGTTGTGCACTTGGGGTTGAGTTAGCAAAGATAAGGTCGACACCGTCTCCAACAAAGTTCTTAGCAGCACTTTGTGAATTACTTTGATCTCCTTGGGCGATTTGAACATCATATTTTACATTTTCGCCTTCTTTGAAACCGTTTTCAGCCAATGCCTTCTTAAAACCTTCAAATGCTGCATCTAAAGACGGATGTTCCACAATCTGGGTTACCCCTATCACATATTGCTTTTCACCATCTTCTCCACCTGAGCTTGTATCACTACCACAGCCCGCTAAAAACAGCATTCCCAGCATCATAGAAATGACAATAAGTAATAAACTCTTCTTCTTCACAGAAATCCCCCTTTTTCTCTTCCTGGTATATGATCAGTAGTCTGGTAGACTAGCAAATCCAAGTATGATAAAAATGAATACCAACGTAAATACAACGTTATATTATCACTCCTGTCACAAAATAGTCAATAATATTCGGAAAATTTAAAAATTAATACTAGTATAGTCGGTATTGGTGATGATTTCTAGAGGGATTGCGGGAAAATTTTTCTGTGGTTGGGCTGGTGAACGTGATGAGGGGTACATTTTTGTGCTTTTGATTGCTCTTGGGACGTGGCGACTGGCAATTCGTGGCGAATGCAACTTGAAAACGTAATTTATTAGGTTTAAGAATCGTTAAAGTGTCACTATAATAACGTTTTCTATGAAAATCCAGCTAAATTAATGGTTTTGTACTATAGTATTCCCCTTTGAATCTCTATTTTTTACTTTGTTGTTCCGGAATCTATTAAACTTGTGCCACTTTCACCAAACCTTGTGCCAAATTGTGAACACCACCATAAAAAAGACACTTCCCCAATCAAGGAAAAGCGCCTCTTCATAACAATCTATTAAAATTCCACACCACTTCCTGATAGCTTCCTGAAAATCCCCTTGGCATCGATCATCATTCCCTCAACCAATTCCTTCACCGTCGGAACATCCGATACGAGACCGGACACTTGGCCTCCATTGATAAATCCCTGATCCAGCTTCCCTTCAAGTGCTCCTACACGGTGATAATCTTCTGAGGTCATTCGACTGAACTCTTCAAGATCGACTCCCTCTTGTTCTTTTTGAATCAGTTGTGCAGCATAGGGCGTTTTCATGACCCTTCTTACCCTTCCGACAGAACGACCGACGATGACGGTGCTATCGTCTTTTGCGTCCACTAGTGTCGTTTTATAGTTTTCATGAAAAGGAGCTTCCTGTGTAGCGATGAACCGCGTACCCATTTGCACACCACTCGCACCAAGGGCAAGCATGGAAGCGAGACCCCTTCCATCACCGATCCCTCCTGCTGCGACCACAGGAATGTCCACGGTATCGACGAGTTGTGGAATAAGGGCAAGGGTGGTCGTTTCAAGGTTGGAGTTGATCCCGGCAGCTTCATAGCCTTCTGCCACGATTACATCTGCACCGGCGCCTTCCGCTTTCTTTCCTTGTTTTTTCGAAGCGACGACACAGATCACTTTTACGTTGTGTTCATGGAAATACGGAATGAGCGGGGCAGGATTTCCTGCAGATAAGGAGACGACCGGAATTCCATGTGTCACCACTAAGCGGATCATCTCCTTCAAGTGAGGAGTGATGGAGATTGGGATGTTTAGAGCGAAAGGCTTACTGGTTCTCTTCTTCGTTTCAAGGATGATCCCTTCCACTTGCTCCACGCTCATGGTACCGACACCGATTGTTCCCAATGCCCCGGCCTCCGAGATTGCCGCCGTCAAAGGTGCATTACTGATATTCCCCATTCCCCCTTGAATGATTGGATATTTTATATGTAATAGGTTCGTTAGGTTATTCATTATAATCCCCCTTCGTTAAATTAATGTTATACTCTTTCGAATTGTTAGACAAGTATCTTTAGTTGATTTAAGAGGTCCGTCCCTCAAAAAAACCACTTGCCAAACTGGAGTGACACAGTCAAATAAGACTAAACAAAACACCTAAGCTGCCATGACTCTAAACTCTATCGGAGTCTGGCAGTTTAATTTTTTAAAAGGTCGACAATAATTATAATAATACATGTACGATTCTATTTTCTGTCGTACTGTATGGTTGGTTAGTTTCCCTCGATCCAGAGGGCTGAATTCTTCTGACTTTAAAGAGGAGTGGAAGGATTCAATGACGGCATTATCAAAGCAGTTTCCTCGTCGGGACATGCTTGTGATGATGCCTCTTTTTTTAGCTTCTTCCTGAAAGTCATACGATGTATATTGAGATCCTTGATCACTGTGAAGGATGCATTCAGATACATCGCGACCTTCACACGCTCTCTTTAACGTATCTAGCACTAGAGCTTTATCTTGTTTATCACTAATGGTGTAAGCAAGAATTTCGTTATTATACAAGTCCATAATCGTTGATAAATATAACATTTTCTCACCATAAGGAAGATAGGTAATATCTGTAACCCATTTTTCATTTGGTTTAGCGGTATCGAACTCTCTGTTTAAGTAATTCGGCACAACGATTTTACTTTCCCCAGCTATATAGTTTTGTCTTTTCGGTTTAACGCGGCACTGAATGTTGAATTTCTGCATTATTCGCTGTACAGTGTTCCGATTGACTTTGAGTTTGTGTTCTTTACGCAAGAGATCACGAACCATCCGGTGCCCGATGCGAAATTTTAAATCTTGACACATATCAATAATTTTCTTCTCCAATTCTGATAAGCCCCATGTCTTTCCCCGCCAACGATAATAAGTAGCCTTAGCCACTCCAAAGCATTCACAAAGGGCAATAACGGTATATTTATGTTTGAACATCTCTACGGGCTGGACGAATACTTCTGGGACCACTTCCTTTCGATTTCCCGATACTTTCCCACTAATTCCTCACGCATTTCATAATAAGCCACTTTCTTTCGCAACTGAGCTAGTTCACTGTCATCATTAGGGCCTTTCCCATAAGAATATTGTTTACCAATAGGTTGAGCTAAACGATGGGCCTCACCATTCTTGAACCATTTCACCCAGGTCTTAATCTGAGATCGATTCTTAATCCCGAACATCTCCATTAGCTCTTGATTTGAATGTTTACCCTCTAATTTTAAACGGACAACTTCTTTCTTAACTTCTTCTGGATAGGACATTTTATTACCCATAGAAAAAACACCTCCAAATGTAAATGAATTATTTACTTCTTGAAGGTGTTTTATTCAGTCTCATATTATTAGGTCTCTCTAAAACCGGCAAGTGGTTTTTTTTAGTCTAATAATAATGGATGGGTCATGACGTTGTAGCTCAGGTCTTTGTTTTTGAGTTCATTGCCGTCTTCGAATACACTTTCGAAGAATCGTGATGCCGGTTCTGCGAGTTCTTTGTAGTATTCTCCGAACAGGGAGGCTGCATGTGCCCCGAGCCATTTTTCAGGCAGCAGTTCTTCCGGCAGGCCGGGATCGACAAAAAGGAATTTGCGATACTCATGGACGAGCTTGGTTCTTTCAACGAAGCATTCAGCGTCGCTCATCAGTCCTTTTCCGATTTTACTTTTATCGATCATGTATTTCTGGCTGTAGTGAGAAATGAATTCCTGATAGCGGTCATTGATTTCTTTCAGGTCCCAGCTTTTTTCGATCAAACGCTGATTCTCATTGGGGCCTTCATATTCAGCAATGAAGAAATCGACATAGTCCTTAATCTCGTATTTTCCAATCAGGGATTGGACTTGCTTCTCCAGATTGTTAGGAGAGATCCACGTGCTTGTAGAAAGGGTTCCAAAACCGCTCCAAACCAGTTCTTTCCTCAGTTCATCACGGATGCTTCTAATCTCTTCCGGAATCGAGTACATCAGGATTCTCCATTTACCGTCCCATTGCTCCGGCTTCAGCTTGAAGATCCTGTTTGCCGCTTCTTCCATTCGGATCACACCGCGTTCTGTGAGGGAGTAGTAGCTTTTGTTCCCTTGTTTCTCTGCCTGTACCCAGCCCTGCTTATTCATTCTTGAAATGGCTGCACGGACTGCTTGATCGTTGTGACCGAATTCATTCAGAAGACGTATCAAACTGCCGATCCATATCCTATTGCCATAGTGTCGTATGTAATCCCCATATAGTGTAAAGATCATTGATCGTGTATTCATCGGTGCCTCTCCTTTAAATATATTCCGTTTGTTTATGACGTTAAATTTACGTTTGATTTATATATTATCATAAACTTTCTATGAAAATAAATGAATATTCATGATTTTTAAGTTTGGAAATGAATTTCAGGCACTAAAAAATCAGGCTCATCTACAGAGCCTGACCCTCAATGATACATCCTCAACATCTCCAGCATTTTAACAAATTCATACGAATTGACAACCTGTTCCTTCGACCAATTCGCCTCAATCCATCTCACGAGCTCTTCCTGGCTGTTGAACACTTCCCCACTCGTATCGGCTTTCCTTATCAAATACCTTCCGTTATCCTCATCCGCGACTACGAGACAAGGAATCTCACTTTCTTTGGTCATGATTTCAAATTCCATCTCACTCACCTCACTTCTATCTTTTCTAAATAGGGGCGATTCTAATCACAAGGCTCTCTTCGTAAAGTTTGTTGCTATTGTAGACACGAAAGTAATAGTTGATTTCCGCTACAGGATGCTCGCTTTCCGCGGGGCTGGCGGTGAGCCTCCTCGGCTCCGCCTCCGGGGTCTCACCTGTCCAGCTTTTCCCGCAGGAGTCGAGCATCCTTCCGCTCCAATCAACTTTCTGAGCATGTATCCTTAATGGAAAACAATAAAAACAAAAACTTTAGCAAATAATCTTATTTAAGGTCAGTAGAGATTGATTCTCCTTATAGGGAAGATGGATTATTTTTTCCTAGTTACATTGTTTTCTTGTACACCTTGAAGCTCTGTCATGAAAATCATGTTAAAGATGGTGAGGGGAACTGCGCAGACTCCCTCGGGAAAAGTTATTATATCAGGTGTTACAACCGTTTTATTTCTCTTTTAAAATTTTTTTAAAATCATTTTGGCTAAATATATTCCTTTTTTTCTTATTTGTTCAAAATAAAGGGATATA
>Ga0307994_1000240_pt1 | contig 41192 bp, 35 predicted proteins | sample EllFjometagen261_FD_203171 | JGI IMG/M metagenome (GOLD analysis project Ga0307994, IMG submission 203171) | Marine microbial communities from Ellis Fjord, Antarctic Ocean - #261 | ecosystem: Environmental > Aquatic > Marine > Unclassified | place: Southern Ocean | collected 2014-11-02
TTTCTCCAAAATATAATCATTGATTTGCTGCATTGGCTTTCTTAAGGTTTCAATTGATGGCTGATAATAATGCTTAAGAGTGACGTCGGTAGGGGAATGGTTTGTTAGGAATTGAACAACATGAAGCTGTATTTCAAGGCTACTGGCTATTGTTGTAAACGTTCTTCTTAGGTCATGCATAGTGAATTTCACACCGCTTTCCTCATTAACTTTTTTAATTTGTTTATACGGATTGTCTAGTTGTTGGACACCATCTTTGCCAGTGAAAACGTACTGACTTTCTGTAATTATTTTTCTTTTTAATAATAAATCGGTAGTGAAAGTTGTTAGAGGCAGGTTTAGGTCAGAATTATTTTTTGTGTCTCTTACCGTGAAATGGGTATTTTCAAAATCAACATCCTCCCACAACAATCCCAGTGCTTCAGATTTTCTTAAACCAGTAAATAAGATAAACATGAGCAGGTCGCAAACTGTTGCGGATACATTGTTCCTTATTAAGTTGTTGTTATGACTTGATAGATTGATTGTTGCATCAAACCATTTTTTTAAATCGTTTGGTTGAATGATGTTGGTTCTCGGCTTTTCTTTGTACCAGTTATTGAATTTGCTTATCTGTCTTACAGGGTTGGGAAGGGCGATTAGCTCTCCATTTAAGTCTTCATAATAGCCATCTGCAAAGTTATATAGCGCCCTGAGTAATCTCATAGTTGCATTTGCTCTGTATGGTGACTTCTCCCCAATTTTTAAATGCCTTTCTTGTACCATTTTCTGTGAAATTTTTGTCAACTCTAGATGCTCCCAATCTAATAGAAAGAGATTAAACAAGCCTTGATAGTCACTAATTGTTTTAGGCTTAAGTTTGTGTTTAACTTTAATGTAGTCAAACATAACATCACCCAACGTAGTAAATTTGGTTTGCTTATTCTTTTTAACTTGGTTTGGGTTAACACCAGCACTACAGCTATTAAATGCTTCAATCGCTTTATTGCGTGCCTGCTCAATTGTTGTATTGGGGTAGATACCATGAGTAACCATAATGGGCTTTCCATCTAGACTCGGTCTACTTATAAAAGTTTTTCGCCCTGAATTGGAAACTCTGAGCTGAAGCCCTTGTATTTTTGCATCATGATAAACGTCTCTTGCAGTCCCATTATTGGTGAGACTGTCCAATCTTTTTTTTGTAAATGTAAATGTCTTAGCCATAATGTATAATGCACGCTTTTTTTAGCCATTAATTATTACTGGTACAATCTTGGTACAGTCTTGGTACAAGAAGTGCAAGGAAAATTAATTAAAATACGTTATAAAGTTTTTGGTAAAATGCCTATACAATCATTATAATAGATAGTATTAGGTAATTTGAGTGAATTGAAAGTAAAGTGAAATATAGAACTTTTAATCCGCTGGTCGAGCGTTCAAGTCGCTCACGCCCCACCATATATCATAAGGGTTTCCAGTCAAGGAAGCCCTTTTTTAATTCTGTAAAATCAACTACTATTAATCTTTGAATAATTAATGTTATTAAACCAGTTAGTCCTTTGGGGGTTCCTATGTCTCTTTGTTTGCGCTTCAATCTTTCTTTGGATTAAGTGGCGAAAGATTGGTTCGCTATTACTAGTCTTAATTGTTGTTGTATCATTTATTTATTCTTTTGGAATAACTAAATATTTAATTCTTGGATCAATGAGGCTTTACTCTATCCCAACAGTAATGAATGTAGAGATTGACTTTGAATCTGCCAGTCGCGGTGAAGCTATCCTTGACTCACTTAAAAGTTGGAGTAAAAAGTTAAGAGGAAAAAAACCTATTTATATAACCTCAGGTGGCTCTCAAATTTCAGTAGATCCAATAGGTGATGAAAAATCTATAAAACTTTTTAAACGTTTCTAGTAGATAAATAATTCATAAAAAATCTCAATATTAATGTAAATAAGTATAAACTTTCATTAGTCCTCATTTCATTATGAAGGATTTTAATTTTTTTAATATTAAGGAGAAAAAATATGAATTATTTGCCTAAGTCGTTGGCAGTGGGATTTGTATTGGCGTCTTTTGCTTCAGCCTCTGTGCTTGCTGCAGCAACTCACCCAGTAACAGGCGAAATCCTAGCCGATGATCAAACGTTTACTTACAGTTTGTTAGATGAATTTAGTTCTGCTGACCCGCAAATTGTTGAAGATGTCTCAGGAGCCGATATTGTTCGTGATCTTTTTGAAGGTCTGATGAACCAAGATGCAGATGGAAACCTTGTTCCAGGTGTTGCAACTGGCTTTACAACAAATGATGCAAAAGATGTTTATACATTCACGCTTCGTGATAATGCAATGTGGTCAGATGGTAACCCGGTTACTGCGCATGACTTTGTTTACTCATGGAGACGTTTAGCAGATCCGGCTACAGCTTCGCCTTACTCTTGGTTTGCTGAAATTATGGCTATTGAAAATGTTGGTGCTGTCTTATCTGGTGATGCATCCCCTGAAACCCTTGGAGTTACAGCTTTAGATAATCATACTCTTGAGGTTCGTCTAACAGCATCACTTCCATATTTTGCTGCAATGACTACTCATAGCTCAACTTTTCCAAGCCCTGAGTGGGTAGTTAGAACATCTGGTAATGATTGGACTAAGCCTGAAAATATTGTATCTAATGGTGCATATATTTTAACTGAGCATATTCCTAATGAGCGTTCAGTACGAGAGCGTAATACTCTGTATTGGAATAATGATGCGACAATTCTTGATAAAGTTATTGGATTAGTTATAAATGATGAGAATACAGATTTGACTCGTTATTTAGCTAATGAGCTTGATAAAGGAACTGTTCCTTCAGGTCAGTATATTCGCCTCAAAGAGGACTATCCTAACCAAGCGACTTCTTTTCCAAGGCTTTGTAACTACTACATGACGTTTAACATGTCGCCTAGTGGTCCTGAGGCATTTAAAGACGTGCGTGTTCGTCATGCTTTAGCCTATGCTATTGATCGCTCAGTTATTACTGAAAAAATCTTGCAAGCTGGACAAATCAATGCATTTACATTTACTCCTGGAGCAACAGCTGGATTTGATGTTCCTTCAGTTGCATTTGGTCGTATGACTCAAGATGAGAGAAATGCTAAGGCAGTTGAATTGCTTAATGAGGCTGGTTATGGCCCTAGCAATCCATTGAAGTTTGAGTATTTATATAACACTTCTGAGGGTCATAAGAAGATTGCAATTGCAGCCCAGCAAATGTGGAAAGAAACACTTGGTGTTGAAGCTACGCTTGCAAATCAAGAATGGAAAACATTCCTTAAAACTCGCGGTGGCCAAGGTTTTGAACTTGCACGTGGAGCTTGGTGTGGTGACTACAATGAAGCGTCTACTTTCCTAGACCTTCTTACTACTCCTTCAGGTTACAATGATGGAAAGTATAGCAATGCTGAGGTAGATCAGTTAATGTTAGATGCAAGGACTATGTCTGATGCGTCAGGTAACTACACGCGTATTGAGGAAATCCTAGCAAATGAAATGCCAGTGATCCCTATTTATCATTATGCTGGTGTATTTATGCTTAAGACCAATGTGAAAGGCTGGCCTTATAACAACGTTGAGCAAAACGTATATTCTCGTAATTTGTATAAGATTGCGAAGTAATAGTTAGTTTGACTCTAAAAGCATCGTACAGATATTGTGCGGTGCTTTTTTATTTGTACGGTACAATAATTTATTAAATTGTTCTGGTTATTTTCGGATATGTTCAACTACATAATTAAGCGAATTGGAATTGCTATTCCAACTCTGCTTATCCTTGTTGCAGTAAGTTTTTACTTAATGCATGCAGCTCCTGGAGGTCCGTTTACTTCAGAAAGGCCGCTGCCAGCACAAGTACTTGCAAATATTGAAGCAAAGTACGGTTTAGATCAGCCAATTTGGCATCAAATGACTAATTATCTTTGGGGTGTCATTACTGAATTTGATTTTGGGCCCTCCTATAAATATCACGACAGAACTGTAAATGAAATTATTGCACAAGGTTTTCCAATAACATTAAAGTACGGCTTCTGGTCATTTATTGTTGCTGTTGGAGTTGGTATACCTTTAGGAGCAATTGCCGCGATTCGGAAAAATACTTGGATTGATTACTTAGCTGTAGGTGTATCAATTGGCGCCCAAGTGCTCCCAAATTTTGTGATGGCGCCATTATTAATTATTGTCTTTACTTTGTGGCTTGATTGGCTACCTGGTGGTGGTTGGAATGGAGGCTCATGGGAGTACCTTGTAATGCCAGTAATTGCTCTATCAACGAGCTATATGGCATCTATTGCTCGTATAACACGGTCATCTATGCTAGAGGTCCTAAATACGAATTATATTAGAACAGCTAGGTCTAAAGGGCTTCCAACAAAAGTAATTTTCTTCCGTCATGTATTAAAACCTTCACTTCTGCCAGTAATTTCATACCTTGGTCCAGCGTTTGTTGGATTAATAACAGGGTCTGTAATTATTGATATGTATTTTTCAACTGGTGGCATGGGCTACTTTTTTGTTAATTCAGCATTTAATCGTGACTATTCTGTAATGATGGGAATAACCATAGTTGTTGGTGGTCTTACAATTTTATTTAGCTTAATTGCAGATCTTTTGTACGCCTGGGTAGACCCTAAGATTAGATACTAAAAAAAATGATTGCACTAAATAAAAACAAGATAAAAGAGATGGCGGATAATCTTTCTGAATCTGGAACTGGTCGTTCATTATGGAAGGATGCACGTATAAGATTTATGCAAAACAAGGCTGCAACAGTTAGCCTATTTATTCTTGCAGCGATAGTAGCTTTTTCGTTTATTGGGCCATTTTTTGCCGTTTGGAGTTATGAGAAAATTGATTGGAATGCGATGGGCTCAGCAGCGAAAGTTGGAATGCCATCAATTCAAAGTGGGCATTTTTTTGGGACCGATGATCTAGGTCGAGATTTGTACTCAAGGGTGATACAAGGAACACAAATCTCACTAATGGTTGGCTTCTTAGGTGCATCAGTGGCGGTTTTTGTGGGCACTTTATACGGCGCTACCTCTGGTTATTTAGGAGGACGAACTGATCAAATAATGATGAGAATTGTTGATATATTGATGTCAATTCCATACATGTTTGTTTTAATACTTTTGCTGGTTGTATTTGGCCGTTCAATTGGAATGCTTTTTATAGGAATAGGACTACTATCTTGGCTAGATATGAGTCGAATTGTTAGGGGCCAAACTCTTAATCTTAAAAATAAAGAATTTATTGAGGCCGCAAAGGTAACTGGCGTTAGTGATTTTAAAATTATAACGCGCCATATTGTTCCAAATCTTTTAGGAATTGTTGCGGTATATGCGACGTTATTAGTTCCAGGAATTATATTAGCTGAGAGTTTTATCTCGTTTCTAGGTTTAGGAGTGCAGGAGCCATCTACAAGTTGGGGCGCTTTAATCAAAGAAGGCGCTGGAACAATTCGTTATGATACTGAATGGCAGCTCCTGTTTCCGTTGGCATTTTTTGTTGTCAGCCTATTTTGCTTCTATTTTATTGGGGATGGCTTGCGTGATGCACTTGACCCAAAGGACCGGTAGACTAATATGAGCTTTTTAGAAGTAAATAACCTAAAGGTTGAGTTTGATACCGCTGATGGCATAGTGAGTGCGGTTAACAATGTTAGCTTTTCACTTGATGCGGGAAAAATTTTAGCGATAGTTGGTGAATCTGGAAGCGGAAAAAGTCAGACTGTTTTTGCTATGAACGGCCTCCTTGATCATAATGGTAGGGCAAGTGGCAGCGTTAAGTTTGAAGGCAAAGAGATTCTTAATCTTCCTAGTAGTGAGCTTAATCTTATTCGGGCCCAAAAAATTGCAATGATTTTTCAAGACCCAATGACGAGCCTTAATCCTTATGTAAGAGTTTCAGAGCAAATGGCTGAGGTGCTTGTTCACCATAAAGGAATCCCAAAGTCTGACGCTATTCAGCAATCAATTAATATGCTTGACGCAGTTAAAATTCCAGATGCCAAAAATCGCATAATGATGTATCCACATGAGTTTTCAGGTGGGATGCGCCAGCGCGTGATGATTGCAATGTCACTGCTCTGTCATCCCAAACTTTTAATTGCTGATGAGCCAACGACAGCTCTTGATGTTACTGTTCAGGCTCAAATTATGCAATTGTTAGCTGATATTCAAAAAGAATTTGGCATGTCAATTATTTTAATCACTCATGATCTGGGCGTAGTAGCCGGAAATAGTGATGAGATGCTTGTTATGTATGGAGGAGAAGTAATGGAAATAGGTAAAACAGAACATCTCTACTCTAATGCTACGCATCCTTATACTCAAGGTTTGATGAGCGCTGTACCTAGGCTTGATGACTCAGCAGATCGATTGGTTACAATTCCTGGAAATCCTCCAAATATGATGTTAACACCTGTTGGGTGTCCATTTTCACCACGCTGCAAGTTTGCAAATACCACATGCTCTTCGCAAACCCCCGTCCTTACTAAAGTTGATAATAATGATCACTATAGGGCTTGTCACGTTGCCGTAGAGGACACATTATGAGTGAACATACAATTCTTCAAGTTCAGAATTTAAAAGTAAATTTTGATGTTTCCTCAGAAGGAGATATGCCGTGGACTAAAGCTAAGAAGCTACAAGCTGTTAACAATGTATCGTTTGATTTAAATTCGGGTGAAACCCTTGGCATAGTAGGTGAGTCAGGTTGTGGTAAATCTACGCTAGCAAGAGCAATTGTTAAAATGGTGCCCGCTGACTCAGGAAAAGTAATTTGGTTTGGAAATGACTTGTTATCCCTAAATAAGTCTGAAATGAGGCAGCACCGTAAACAAATTCAAATGATTTTTCAAGACCCTCTTGCAAGCCTTAATCCTAGGATGAATATTGGTGAAATTATTGCAGAGCCATTAAGAACGCATTATCCTAAAACACCAGAGTCTGATGTAAAGGAAAGAGTTAAAGATGTAATGAATAAAGTTGGTTTATTGGATAATTTAGTTAATCGTTACCCTCATGAGTTTTCGGGCGGTCAATGCCAGAGAATTGGAATCGCAAGAGCTTTAATTTTAAAACCAAAGCTTATTATCTGTGACGAGCCAGTATCTGCGCTAGACGTCTCAATTCAGGCTCAAGTCGTTAATCTCTTGATGGATTTGCAAGAAGAAATGGATTTAACTTTAATATTCATTGCTCACGATTTAAGTATTGTTAAGCACATTAGCACTAAAATCATGGTTCTTTATTTAGGCAATATGGTTGAACTTGCAAACAGTGATGACATTTGTACTAAGCCAAGACATCCATACACTCAAGCTCTCATTTCTGCAGTTCCTATTCCTGATCCAAGTATTGAGAAAAGTAAAAAACTAATATTAATAGAAGGCGATTTGCCATCACCAGTAGACCCTCCTTCAGGCTGTGTTTTTAGAACGAGATGTCAAAAAGCACAAGATATTTGTTCAATAGAAAAACCTGAATTTAAAGAGGTCTCAAGCAATCATGAGGTCGCTTGCCACTTTCATGATTAAATTTCTTAAAAAACGAATTAAAAATAAGTGGATGCTTATTATTTTGCCCTTTCTTTTTTTTCTAATAAAGGGCTTAATATGGCTTGCCATATTTTATGGGTTGTGGGACGTTATTAAATCCGCCTTCTAGATTTCGATACTTTGGAAGATTTACTTGCCTTTAACGTGAGATAAGATTTCTTTCATATCTTTCTTATTTTCAAAGATTTCTTCTTCTGAGAGCCCATCCATCTCATGAGGAAAGACTAACCAGTCATCAGTTTCATGGATGTAGTAATCTGGCGCAGTATCTATTATATTTCTTAAAGGCTTATACCACGGCATTGCCATGCGAATATCATGCGGTATATTTTTTCTTGATTTTTCATTCAGAGTGTCTAAGATTGCCTTAATACTTCTGCCTGAGTCAAAAACATCATCCACGATAAGAAGTTTATCTTCCGCATTCATATTACTGACAAGATAATCTATGCCATGAACCCTAACCTCTTTTGATTGCTCGTTAATGCCGTAGTAGGATGAAGTCCGAATTGCAATATGATCAGAATCATTACCCAAAAAGGCAAGTATTTCTTGAATGGCTATTCCAACAGGCGTTCCGCCTCGCCAAACTCCAACAATAAAGTCAGGTTTAAAGCCACTATTGTGTATTTGCACCCCTAGCCTAAAAGAATCAAGAAGGAGCTCGTCAGCTGTGATATATGTTTTTGATAGAGGCATTTTTTTAATTAATTGTTATTTTAATAATGTGAACTAAATAGTTTTAAAGCATCTTTCTTATTTGAAATTTTATAGAGGTTTTATCATTTATATTTATAGAATTCCAATTATTCTTAATTAAAATTGTGGATTTTATTAAGAAGCTGAGATTTTATATTAGAGTCTGCAAACGAAGATTCCATGGCCATTAATGAGATAGATTTGAGGCTTTCAATGTTAAAACCAAGGTAATCAGCACTGCCTTGATACTCTTGCCCCACACTGGTATGAAAAAATGGCGGATCATCTGAGTTTAGGCTAACGCTTATTCCTTTAGACAAAATGTGTTTGAGTGGGTGACTTTCCCAGCTTGGATATATCGAAAGAGCTAAGTTGCTTCCTGGACATATCTCTAAAGCTATATTGCGCTCTTTTAATATATTTAAGAGCTTGTCATCTTCAGCGCTTCTAACTCCATGACCAATCCTGCTAACTGGCAAATGCTCTATGGCATCCCAAACACTTTCTGGCCCGCAAATCTCTCCCGCATGAACAGTGCATGGGTAATTAGCTTTAGCTGCAATATTAAAGGCAGGGGCAAATTCGATTAATTGAAAGGCATTTTCATCACCGCCCATGCCAAATCCAACAACATACGGGTGAGGGCTGTTAACCATGGTCTGCGCAACATCAACCCCTTTTTGTGGTCCTAAATGCCGAACACAGGTTACTATAATTCGCCCAATAATACCAAAATCCATCTCCGCATCATCTATCCCCTTTGCGCAGCCTTTAATTAATTCGTTATAGTCAATACCGCAATCAGCAGCGTGATCAGGAGATATAAAAGTTTCAGCATATATTACGTTTTCAGACGCACAATCTTTAAGATATTCATACATAATATCCCTGTAATCTTTAGCATTTTTCAGGCAAGAGCTAACAGAATCATAGGCCCTAAGAAAGCTAGGAAAGTCAGCCCACTCATAACCACCATCTTCATCAAAAAGCTTTTCATCAAAAGTAACGTTATTGCGTTTAGCAATCTCATGAAATAATTCAGGCTTAATGGTTCCTTCTAAATGACTATGAAGCTCAACTTTGGGAAGTTTTTGAATTAGATCATGCATTTTAATTAACTTAAGTTGCAAGCATGACCATGAAGTAAAGGCTCTATTTCAAGGTGATGCGCAATAGTTTGGCCCATGTCACAGAAGCTTTCACGCTCGCCTAAGTTATTATTCTTAATTGATTTTCCATAAAATACTACTGGAACATGTTCGCGGGTATGATCATTTCCTGGCCATGTAGGGTCGCAGCCGTGATCTGCTGTTATTAGCACTAGATCCTTGCCGGTTAGTTTTGACTCAATTTCAGGTATTCGGGCATCAAACTGCTCAAGTGCTAGTGCATATCCTGCAACGTCACGTCGATGACCAAACTTGGTATCAAAATCAACTAGATTTACAAAGATTAGCCCTTCATTAACTTTCTTCATTTCAGATAACAATTGATCAACCAAGCCCATGTTATTAGGGGCTTTAACAGTATAGCTAACTCCTTGATTGGAAAAAATATCTCCTATTTTTCCAACTGAAATAACGTCTCCGCCGCCATCTTGAATATTGTCTAATAGCGTTGGACCATTAGGTGGCGTAGTAAGATCTTTACGATTAGCTGTGCGCTCAAACCCATCTTTAGAGTTACCAGTAAATGGCCTTGCAATTACTCTTGTGATTTCTAGTGGGTCAACTAAAAGTTTGGCGATCGTGCATAACTCATAAAGCCTATCTAGTCCAAAATGCTCTTCATGGGCTGCAATTTGAAATACTGAGTCAGCCGAGGTATAGCAAATTGGAAATCCACTATTTATATGCTCTTGGCCAAACTCTTCAATTACTTGAGTGCCTGATGCATGTTTATTTGCAAGCGTTCCGCCAATGCTGCCTTGGTTAATGAGATCACGAAGAAGTGATTCAGGAAAGCAGTTTTCAGTTTTTGGAAATGTGCCCCATTCAAAAGGAACTGGTAAGCCGCAAATTTCCCAGTGACCACTCGGGGTGTCTTTGCCTGCGCTGACTTCTTTCGCATAGCCAAAAGCACCCTGAGGCTCAACTCTTGGAATTGGTAAGGGTTTTTTGCGACTTGCAATTGCAGCTTCTCCTAAGCCCCATCGAATCAAATTAGGAATCATTAGGGGTCCATTTCGTTCAGAATTATTACCTTTATCAGAATCACAAGACTCAATAATGTGACCTAAGGTATCCGATCCTGTATCTCCATAAAGGTGAGAGTCTTCAGTAGAGCCAAGCCCCAAGGAGTCTAAAACTAAAATAATTGCTCTTTTCATCTATAAGCCTTCTAATTTGAGCCTAGTATTTCGTGAATTAAGATTGGTGGCTCGATTCTTTTGTCGCTTAACGAGATAAGTTTAGGGATAGTCTCTTGGAGGTAATTTAATTGGTCTTTGTCACGTGTATGACCAATAGCGAGCACCTCACCTTTGTCTACCCATTTACCAATTTCAATAATATCACTCAAACCAACACCATGATCGATTGGATCGCTCGATTTAGTTCTTCCAGCCTTCAGATGAATCATACTAAGGCCGATAGCGCGAACATCCATTTCCGAAACATAACCAGAAGAGCTTGATACTATAGGCTCAATAATAGGCATAGGCACCAAGTATTTGTGAGACTTTTCTAGTAAATCGCTTGGGCCACCAAGTGCAGAAATCATTTGCTCAAATATCGAAGCCGCTTTACCAGACGTTAGTGCATCTTGAGACTTCAATCGAGCAGCCTCAAGGTCACTTTCAATCCCACTTAGCTGAAGCATGTGAGCGGCTAATTCAATGGTAAGTTCAAGTAATCTAAGATTAGCATTTTCAGGCTTAATTAAAAAATTTATACATTCCTTGACTTCTGTTGCGTTCCCAACACTATGGCCAAGTACCTGATTCATATCTGTTATTAGGCAGCTAGTTGGTACCCCAGACTTACTAGATACATTTGCAATGCTCTGAGCTAATTCTTGCGCCATAGTATAGTTTGCAGCAAACGCACCATTACCAGTTTTGATATCCATTACAAGAGCATCAAGCCCAGAGGCTAGTTTTTTTGATAGGATTGATGCTGTAATAAGGTCAATAGACTCAACTGTTGCGGTTACATCTCTCGTTGCATAAAAACGCTGATCGGCAGGAGCAAGCTTAGCTGTTTGCCCTATAATGGCGCAACCAATCTCCTTAACAAGGTGTCTAAATTTTGTATTGCTAGGGGTGCCACTATATCCTGGAATGCTTTCGAGTTTATCTAATGTGCCGCCAGTATGACCCAGACCGCGACCAGAAATCATTGGCACGTAACCACCACAAGCAGCAACTATTGGGGCTAGCATTAAGCTTATCTTATCACCAACTCCACCAGTAGAATGCTTATCAACTACAGGGCCATCTAAATTTAGATCTTGCCATTGAAGCGTATCTCCTGAGTGCATCATATGTTGAGTTAAACTAACACGCTCATCCATAGTCATGCCGCACTTAAAAACTGCCATTGCAAAAGCGCCTAACTGCGCATCGGTCAAACTTCCATCAGTAATTCCTTGAACTAAAAATCCAATTTCAAGATCATTTAGGGTGAGGCCATCACGTTTTTTTCTTATTAATTCTTGAGGAAGAAACAATTTACTCATAATATTTATTTTAGTCGCCGTATGGAGTCCAAATATTTTTAACTTCAGTTGCATTCCTTAAAAACTCTAAGCTCTCACCTTGGGCAGGGTCAAGCCAGTCGCGATCACTATCTTCATGAACCCATAAGCGTTTTAAGTCAATAGCGCTAATTGACTCAATAGAGGCTATAGTCTCTTTATCAGCCCAACACCATGTGCCATCAATTTCTGCATGGCCTGCAATTTGCTCAGCAAGTTCACGCTTATTGCCACTAACTATATTAATTACACCGGCGGGCACATCTGACGTTTCAATTATTTGCACAAGCTCTAGAGCAACACTCGCAAATCGCTCACTGGGGACTAGCACTACGCGGTTACCCATTGCTATTGCTGGAGCAATTAAAGAGATTGACGTTAGTAACGGCAGCTCTTCTGGGGCAATTTGAGCAAGAATACCTATAGGCTCTGGAAGCGCCATTGTAATCCCTCTATAAGGAGCATTATGAACAGCACCATCATATTTATCAGCCCAAGCCGCGTAAGTGAAGAGTCGACTGACACTCTCATCAAATTCAGCTTTGGCTTGTTTTTTAGTAACCCCGCAAAGTGTTACAAGGCGTTGTATCCACTCAGACTCTCGAACAGATAAGTTTTCAGCAAGAAAATAAATAATTTGAGCTCTGCCATGCCCACTTTGAGAGCCCCAAGACGATGCTTTTGAAGCAGCACTTACGGCATTTCTAATATCTTTTCTGTTGCCCGAGCCTACATAAGCTGCATGACGTCCATCAGCGTTAAAAGTTGCAATACTGTGTCCACCATCTGGCCTCACTTGTTTACCACCAATATAAAGTTTTAATGTTCGATCAATGGCATCATTTTTAGCAGTTTCAGTAATCTTAGAAAGGGTGATCTTGCTCGATGGCTTTAAACCTTTAGGTTTAAGATATTCATAAAGACCTTCTTTTCCGCCTTCACGGCCAAATCCAGACTCTTTGACGCCACCAAACCCGCAGGATGCATCAAACTGGTTATGACAATTAATCCATACAACACCAGCTTTAATTTTAGGGGCAACATCCATTGTGCGGTTTATATTTTCACTCCAAATACTTGCCGCTAATCCGTATCGACTATTATTGGCTAACTCAACTGCCTCAGATTGAGTTCGGAAAGTCATTGAGACTAAAACAGGTCCAAAAATTTCTTCTTGAGCTAAAGGATGACTAGAATCAATATCTGTAATTAGAGTAGGTGGATAGAGGTTGCCCTCTGACTGAATATCACACGCCTGATAAATTTCTCCGCCATGCTTTAAACCATCTTTGACCATTTTGTTCACTCTATTGAACTGAGTCTTACTGACTAAACTGCCTAAGTCTATTGACTTATTAAGAGGAGAACCTAAGCGCAATTGTTTAATTCTTTGCTTAATTCTTAAGTGAAGATCTTCAGCAACTTCGGCTTGAACCAGTAATCTTGATCCTGCGCAGCAAACCTCTCCTTGGTTAAACCAAATTGAATCAACTAAGCCTTCTACTGCAGCATCAAGATCCGCATCTTCAAAAACAATAAATGCAGATTTACCGCCAAGTTCAAGTGTAAGTTTTTTACCTTGTCCAGCTGTACTTTTTCTAATGGATTGACCAACAGCAGTTGAGCCAGTAAATGCAACTTTATCGACGCCTTTATGCGCTGCAAGTTCAGCGCCAATATTTCCATCACCATTGATCATATTGACAACGCCAGGCGGGATACCTGCTTGCTCACATAAGTGTGCAAAAAACATTGCTGTTATTGGAGTTTGTTCTGCGGCTTTGAAGACAATAGTATTGCCCATCGCAAGGGCTGGAGCAATCTTCCAAGAAAGCATTAGTAGCGGGAAATTCCATGGAACAATCTGTGCAACAACGCCTATTGACTGATAACTAGAAAAGTCTTTTCCTTGAAGCTGCGCCCAGCCAGCATGATGGTAAAAATGCCTTATTGCAAGAGGTATATCAATATCACGACTTTCACGAATAGGTTTTCCATTGTCAAGCGTTTCAAGTACAGATATTAATCTCGAATGTTTTTGCATTAATCTTGCTAATGCATAAAGTATTTTAGCCCTTCCATGGCCTCCGAGTAATTCCCATGAAGGTTGTGCTTTTCTAGCCGCCTCTACTGCTAAGTCTAGTTGTGAAGAGCTCGCAATTTCAATGTTGGCAAGTAAGTCTCCATTTGAAGGGTTTAAACTAGCAATTAGTTTAGAATCTTTATTGGATATGAATTTTCCATTAATAAGCTGACCAAAACGGCGATCATTAATTTCTAGCCACTCATGCGCCTCTTTACTGCTTTCGAGAGCCTCGCTGTAATCAAGATTTTCGTATGATTTTAAAAGTGTCATTGTTAAGTCCTATGCTAGTGGGTGTCTATAAGGTGCTGAGTAGTAGCCGCTGGAGAAATGATCAAGTTGGCGCTCAATATCGCCAAGTAGGCTGGATGCTCCGAATCGGAATAAGTCTGGCTCTAACCATCTACGACCAAGCTCTTCTTGAATCATTGTCATGTATAAAAGTGCAGTTTTAGTGTCACTAATTCCACCAGCAGCTTTAAAGCCAATTCGGACACCTGTTTCATTATAAAAATTACGTATCATTCGAATCATAACCAAACTAACTGGAAGAGTTGCATTGGTAGACTCTTTTCCAGTCGATGTTTTAATGAAGTCTGCCCCAGCCATCATGCAAACCTGAGAAGCTTTCGCTATATTGCTAAGATTGCCAAGTTCGCCGGTAGCTAAAATAGTTTTCATGTGTGCGTCACCGCACTTCTCACGAAACATTTTTACTTCCTTATATAGTTCTTCCCAGTTTCCTTCTAGAACATGTCGGCGACTAATAACTATGTCAATTTCATTGGCGCCAGAATCTACCGAATACTCAATTTCTTGAAGTCTTAATGGAAGAGGGGAGAGGCCTGCTGGAAATCCTGTGGAAACCGCAGCTAAATTTATCTCTGTTGGCTTTAAAGCGTCTTTGGCAGAAGCAAGCATATCATGGTAGACGCAGACAGCAGCAACACTTAAGTTTAAAGACTCAACACCCAGTATCTTTTCAAGCTTGTTGCTAATAGGTTGTTTTGCCTTACTACAAAGACGCCTAACACGTGCATCTGTGTCATCTCCGGAAAGAGTGGTTAAGTCCATTAAGGTGATTGCTTTGAGGAGCCATGCAGCTTGTTTGTCTTTTTTTATACTGCGCCTCGTTCCATAATTAGAGCAGCGTCTCTCAACAGCACTTTTATTAATTGCTATATTTGAAATTTTATCAAGTTTAAAGTCCATTCCTGGATTTCTAGTAACACCAGAATTTTCTTTCAAGTCTTCTGAGCCAACTAAATTTGGATAAGAGATAACTTTACTATCTTCTTGAGATATTTGAGCTTTAGTGATATTTTTATTCATATTCATTTTTTTATACTTTGTTAAATCTACTGACTCTTTAGATATGAAATTAAAACTTTTTCGACTGTATCTGCAGCTTTGCTTGCAAAAGATATTGTTTGTTCGTGGCTTAGTTTTGTCTCACTCATTCCAGCAGCATAATTTGTAATAACTGAGAGAGCACAAAGTGGAAGGCCTTGATGACGAGCCAAGATAACTTCTGGAACAGTAGACATTCCTACGGCGTCTGCACCTAAAGTTTTTACCGCTTTAATTTCAGCAGGAGTTTCAAATTGTGGGCCACTAAACCATGCATAAACTCCCTCGTGAAGTTTGATACCATTCTTTTCTGCTGAAGATCGCATAGCATCATTAAGATCAGGATCATATGCATCACTCATATCGACAAAACGTTTGTTGCTCTCTGCTCCAAACAAGGGCGAGACTCCTGTCATATTAATGTGGTCTGTTATAAGCATAACGCTTCCAGGAGAAGCTTCTTTAACTAAACTTCCGGCTGCGTTAGTTAGCACTAAACTTTTGCATCCAATTGCATTCAAAGTTTGAATAGCAACAGCCATTACATCTGCCTTTCCATCCTCATAGTAGTGGGCTCGACCTTGCATAACAATGACATTTGTATCCCCAACCTGACCAAATAAAAGTCTTCCAGCATGACCGCCAACACCAGCAATAGGGAAGCCTGGTAGTGAGCCAAAATCAATACTAGTGATAGTTTTTACATTGTCACAAAATTGACCTAAGCCGGATCCAAGGATAAGCCCAACTTCTGGCTTAAAGTTTTTGACATGCTGATTTATTATGCCAACACAATCATTAACTTGACTCATTACAGATGCTCCGGCCCAAAAGAATTAGGTAGCAATTCAGAAATATTGACGCGACCCTGAACACCATCTTTAGAGCACATAAAAACCTCTGTATTTGAATTAGAAAATTCTCTAATGCGCTGTCTGCATCCTCCACATGGTATTCCACCTTCATCATTTTTAGTCATTACATAGATATGTTTTATCTTCTTTTCACCGCCCATCACCATCGAAGCAATTGCAGAGGCTTCTGCACAGTTTCCAAGAGGATAGCTTGCGTTTTCAACATTACAGCCGGTATAGATATTTCCATTGTCTGTAACAATTAAAACGCCAACTGGGTAATTAGAATAAGGGACATATGCTTTACTCATAGCCTTCTTGGTTTCAGCAATATAGTTTTCTTCATTCATCTTTATAATTCCTTAATGTATGGCTGAGCGGATGCTTTTGGAGGGGTCGCTTTTCCAATAAAACCGGCAAGTAAAATGATAGTCAAAATATAAGGCGCTGCATCAATTAATTGAACAGGAATTTCACCAACTCCAGGAATGATTACGCCTTGGAGTCGGATCGCTAAGGCCTGTAAAAATGCAAACAGGAAACAAGCAGCCAAAACTTTATAAGGATGCCACTTTCCAAAGATTAAAGCTGCTAAAGCAATAAATCCACCTCCAGCAGTCATCTCTTTAGTAAACTGGGCGTTATATGCTGTTGAAAGATAAGCGCCGCCGATACCACATAAAATACCACCAATTAGTAGGGCTCTATAACGAAGACCCTCAACAGATAATCCTGCTGTATCAACCGCTTTAGGGTTTTCCCCTACAGCTCTTAAGCGAAGGCCAAATCGGGTCCTATAAACAACCCACCAAACAACCGGTACGATTGCAAAAGCTAAATAAACTAGGATATTGTGACCACTAATGAGCTCTCTATAAACAACCCCTAATATTGGAATGTGATCAATAATATCTACTCCAGGAAGCGTAATAGATAGGAACCTCTCGTCACCTTGAAGGGTTGGGGTGATGCCGCCTCTCTTAAACCAAGCCAAAGTTAATATCATAGTGAGGCCTGAGGCTAAGATGTTTATTGCAACACCGCTAACAATTTGATTTCCTTTGTACGTTATCGATGCAAAGCCATGAATCATTGCCAGGACAACGGATGCAAACATTCCAGCAATTAGTCCAAGCCATGGTGATCCAAAAACAGAGGCAGCGCTAGCGGCAACAAAAGCTGACATAAGGAGTTTGCCTTCAAGTCCAATATCAACAATTCCAGATCGTTCAGCAAATAAGCCTGCCATGGCAGCGAAAATAAGGGGCACACAAACTCTTACCGAGGCATCCAGTGTCATTATAGCTGTTAAAAAGAAATCACTCATTCAGACTCCTTAACCGGCGCTAAAAAGCGAACTAAAATAGGTTTGTATAAATACTCTAAACCACCACAAAATAAAATAACCAGGCCTTGCATAACGACAACTATATCTCTTGAGACATTTTGTAATTCAAAATCCAACTCTGCGCCGCCCTGATAAAGTATGCCAAATAAAAATGCCGCAATTAGAATTCCAACCGGGTGATTTCTGCCCATTAGCGCAACAGCAATGCCGCCAAATCCGTAACCATAATTAAAGTTTAAAAATAGGCGATGCTGAACCCCCATGAGTTCATTAATCCCAACTAACCCAGCTAATGCCCCTGAGATGCACATTGTTACAACGATAATTTTTTTTGGGTCAATACCACTATAAATAGCTGCTTCATTGCTTTTGCCAGCAGCTCGAATAGCAAAGCCCCAGCGAGTGTGCCATAAGAAGAACCATACTGCAGCTGAAAAAAACAAGGCAACAAGAATTGATAGATTAAGTGGCGACTTTGCAATTTTATAGCCGAAGCTTGCAAAAACATCATGAACAAACGGTAGCCAAGAGGCCGCTATAAAATCGCCACTCTCCGGTGACATTTCTCCAACCTCACGAAGAATGTTTACCAATATATAAACCATCAATGAAGAAGCCAAAAAATTAAACATAATCGTTGTTATAACGATATGACTTCCACGGTAAGCTTGCAAATAAGCAGGAATGATTGCCCACAATGCGCCAAACAATAAACCACCTGAGATAGCCAATGGGATGACAATCCAAGCACTCATTGCGGGGTTAATATATAAGGCAACTAAAGCAGTACCCAACCCTCCGACATACGCTTGGCCTTCACCGCCAATGTTAAATAAGCCTGCATGAAAAGCAACCGCGACTGCCAAACCAGTAAACACAAAGTTTGTTGCATAATAAAGCGTATACCCCAGACCTTCGTCGTAACCAAGGGCGCCATAGATAAGTATTTTTGTAGCCTCTACAGGGTCAACGCCTATAAATAAAAAAATAATACCTGTTGCTAGAAATGCAGTTAAAACGTTAAACAGTGGCAACAATAAGCCGTTTATCCAGGAAAGTCGTCTATCGCGAGTCACAGCTCAACTCCTTGCTGTTCGTTTTGAGGCTGGAGGGCATTTGCCATCATCATTCCAAGTGTTGCTTCATTGGCGTCTTTAGCATCAACCATACCGGTAATTTCGCCATCACACATAACGATAATTCGGTCACTGAGTGACATAATTTCTTCGAGCTCAACAGAAATTAAAATAATGGCCTTCCCCGCATCTCTCATTTCTATAATTCTTTTTCTAATAAATTCAATTGCACCAATATCAACACCACGAGTAGGTTGACCAATTATCAAAACTTCTGGGTTACGTTCAAATTCTCTCGCTAAAATAAGTTTTTGCTGGTTACCACCCGAAAAGTTTGATGACATTAGGTTTGGATCGTTTGGGCGAACGTCAAACGCCTCCATCAAGGATTCGCAGTTTGCTTTAACTGAGGACCTTTTTAGCCAAACACCTTGATTAATTTCTTTATCATTGTGGTAGCCTAGAAGGGCAGTTTCACTTGCACTAAATTCGGCAATCATACCCATTTTTTGACGATCTTCAGGGACGTGAGCAACGCCAAGTTCACGTAATTGTTTTGGGTTAAAAGGGTGCTTTGGAGAAATGGTTTCACCCATTATTTCAATACTGCCTTGAGACAATGGAAGAATTCCAGTAAGAGCTTTTAAGAGTGAGCCTTGACCATTTCCTGTAACTCCTGCAATCCCAAGAATTTCACCAGAGCGAGCTTCAAAGCTAACCCCTGATACCCGCTTTAATCCTTGTTCATTATGTATTTTAAGATTTTTTGCTGTCAGAAGCGCTTTGCCACTCTTTGCTTTAGATTTCTTAATGTTAAGTAAAACCTTTCTTCCAATCATTAGCTCGGCTAACTCTTCAGGGTTGGTTTTGCTAGTTTCGCGATGAGCAACCATCTTTCCTGCTCGCATTACAGAAACGTGATCTGTGATGTTCATAATTTCACGAAGCTTATGCGTTATTAATATAATAGTTACCCCTTGATTTTTTAGCGCTTCAAAGATTCGAAACAATTCATCTGACTCTTGGGGCGTTAATACACCTGTAGGCTCATCAAGAATTAAAACTTTTGCCCCTTTATAAAGGCCTTTTAAGATTTCAACGCGCTGCTGCATTCCAACTGAAAGCTCTTCTACAGCAATATCTAGTTCAACCTCTAAGCCGTATTCTTTAGCAAGACGTGTCAGCTCAATTCTAGCATTCGCTAGGCTTTTAGTGATAAATGCGCCACCTTCACTACCCAGTATGACGTTTTCTAGAACGGTAAAATTATCCACCAGCATAAAGTGTTGGTGAACCATACCAATTCCAGCTTCAATTGATTGGCGTGAACTGGTTGCTCTAAAGTCTTTATCAAACACTTTAATTTGACCAGAGTCAGCCTGATAAAAGCCATACAGGATGCTCATTAAAGTTGATTTACCTGCGCCATTTTCTCCAACAATACCATGTATTGTTCCAGATTGAACGCTCAAGTTGACCTTATCATTTGCGTGGACAGCCCCGAAGTGCTTGTCTACATTTATAAGTTCAATTGCAATATTTGACTTAGCCATAAGTACTTTTTAAACCAAGAGTTATGTGTTTATTATAGTTGTAAGAAATTTTAACTTTAATATATAGTTTTATTAAAAATTATATATTAAAGTTAAAAAAAAACATCCGACCCTAAAGCCGGATGTTTTCAGAGATAAAGACTGCTTACTATAAAGGGCAGCTATTATCACTCATATAGTCATGAACCACGATAGAGCCATCAATAATTCCAGCTCTTGCAGTTGCAACACTTGCTAGCATCTCAGGAGAAACTAAATCAGCGTTGTAGTCGTCCATAGCAGCACCCACACCATCTTCTGCAACACCGTTAACACTGAAGCCAGGAGCCCAAGTACCATTCATAGCAGCATCAAAACTATTGTAAGCAGCTAATCCAACTTTCTTGTACATAGAAGTTAGCATTGTTCCAGGCTGCATATAGTTTTGGTTAGAGTCTACACCAATTGCTAGAATGCCCATATCTGCAGCAGTTTGGTAAACACCTATTCCAGTTCCGCCAGCAGCAGCAAAGACTACGTCAGAGCCATTTTCAACTTGGCTACGAGTAATCTCGCCACCCTTAGATGGGTTGCCCCATGCAGCAGGAGTTGATCCAGTCATTTGAGCAAGAACAGTCATTGAACTATCTTGATGAGCAACGCCTTGCTTGTAGCCGCATTCAAAACGACTAATTAATGGAATATCCATTCCACCAACAAAACTTACAGTACCAGTACTTGAAGCCATTGCAGCCATAATACCAACTAGGAATGATCCTTCGTGCTCTTTATAAACAACGTTTTGAACGTTAGGAGCATCTACAACACCATCAATAATAGTGAATTGAGTATCAGGATACTCAGCAGCAGCAGCAGCAACAGCATTAGCCATTGTAAAGCCTACAGCAACAACTGGACTATATCCACGCTGGGCAAATTTCTTAAGGCTTTGCTCCATCATCGCTTCATTTGTTGGCTCAAGCTCAGTAACAGCAATACCAGTATCATTCATGAAGTTTGTAATACCAGCAAAAACTGCTTCATTAAAAGATTTGTCATTTTTACCCGCAGTATCATAAACTACAGCAGGCTTAATTTCAGCTTGTGCAATAGATGCCGATAAAGCAATTGTAGTAGCAATTATCGCTAGGCCAGATTTTTTAATTAATCCGCCAAAATGTGAATGTTTCGTGTTTTTCATTGTGTACTTCTCCTTAGTTATTAATCTTAATTTTTCAATAGAACAAAAACCATCATTAAAAAAGATAGCCTAAAAATATCTTTGTTGTTAACTCAAGCTTTGTATTAAAAGTATATAGAAATAAAATCTCAAGTTGTTAATATTCTATTCTCGATGATGCTCTTTGTCAAAAAAAAATTTCAATGTATATTTAATCTTTTTTCTATAGCTTTAATAAACCACTATATTGAAAGAGTATACTTGTATATACAAGTACAATTAATATTTTTAAATTAATTGTTTACAATCATTGTTAACAAAATTTACGCATATAATTAAATAACTTTTAATAATTCTTCAAAAAAAATAGTCTATGAGTATAAGAATTAAACAAAATCCAGAAGAGGTAGTGGATTTAGTTTTTGAAGCAATTCTAAAGAATAGGCTCAAACCTGGAGTAAAGCTTTCAGAAATTTCTTTTCAAGAAGAGTTTGGTTATAGTCGTTCGGTGGTTAGGCAGGGCTTTGATAAATTAGTTGATTCAGGCCTTTTGATTTATAAGAAAAACCAAGGAGTGAGTGTTGCCTACCCAACTGAAGATGAAACTAAGAAAATTTATGAGGCTAGGATGGCTATTGAAGGCTCTGTCATTAATATTCTTGTCGAAAAGCATCAACAAAATGAGTTGGATTTCTCAGTTATTGATTCATTAATTCTAAAAGAAAAAGGCCATCATGAGGCAAAAGAGTTTGATGAATTAATTGGAATTTCTTGTCATTTTCATATGAGCCTTGCTGAATTGTGTGGCAATAAATTTATTGTTAACAGTCTTAAACCTCTTATTCCTTTGAGCACTCTAGCTGCCACAGTTTATTCGGATCCTAATTCAAGTTTTTGTTCGTTCGCAGAGCATTACAAATTAATTGATGCAGTAAAGAGTAACGACCTTAAAAAAGCCTCTAAGTCTATGAGTAGGCATTTAGAGCATTGTGTTGAGTCACTAGATTTTAGTAATAAAGTAATAAAAAATAACAGTCATAGTCATATATTTAATTAGGATTTATCATGAATAAGAAAATAATCCAAAGTCTAAAGAACTATCCTAGAGATATGACTGGCTATGGTGAAAATCCAATACAACCTAATTGGCCAAATAATGCTCGCATTGCGGTTCAATTTGTATTGAATTATGAAGAAGGTGCAGAAAACTCTATTCTGCATGGAGACAAATCATCTGAATCTTTCCTTTCTGAGATAGTCGGCGCCAAGGCTTATGAAGGCGTAAGACATATGAGCATGGAATCTCTCTATGAGTATGGCTCAAGAGCAGGTGTTTGGAGAATATTACGCCTTTTTAAAGAATTTGATGTTCCAGTTACTATATTTGCGGTCGCACTTGCAATTGCTCGAAATCGTGAATTATCTGACTACTTGGCGGAGAATGATTATGATATTTGTGCGCATGGATTTAGGTGGATTGATTATCAATTCATAGATGAAAAGACAGAACGTGAGCATATAAAAGACTGCATCTCTGTTTTAACGGAATACTTAGGAAAAAGGCCAGAAGGTTGGTATACCGGAAGAAACAGTCCAAATACTAGAAAATTAATAGTGAAAGAGGGTGGCTTTCTTTATGATAGTGACACATATGACGATGATTTGCCTTACTGGTCTAATGAATTTAACGCTGAAAAAAGGCATTTAATCATTCCATATACTTTAGATGTTAATGACATGAGGTTTACCTCACCCCAAGGCTTTAATTCCGGCGATCAGTTTTTTAATTATTTAAAAGATAGTTTTGACGCTCTATATGAAGAAGGGAGGACGCACCCCAAGATGATGTCGGTTGGAATGCATGCGAGAATATTAGGACGCCCTGGAAGAATTATGGCCATGAGAAGGTTTTTGAAATATGTTAAAACGTTCGATAATGTTTGGTTATGTACTCGAAGAGATATTGCTGATCATTGGCATAAAAACTTTTAAGAGGGAAAGAGATGCAATTACCTGGAAATTTAGCGCAGCAATCTTCAAAGGCTTTTTTAAAAACTTTTGAAAACTTGTATGAGCACTCCCCGTGGTTTGTAGAGAAATCTTTGCCTTTAGTGTTGGCCGACGAAAAATACAATAGTTTAGAAAAATTTCATGGCCTGCTTTCAAATATTATGCTTGATGCAGATAGTGACTTGCAGGATAACTTGATAGTTGCACATCCAACCTTAGCAGGCAAAAAAGCCCAAAATAATGAACTAACTGATTTCTCAACTACTGAGCAGAAATCTGCTGGACTAAGTGATTGCTCTGACTCTGAAATTGAGCTTTTTGAATCGCTCAATAAGGAATACTTCGCTAAATTTGATTTCCCTTTTATTATGGCAGTTAAAGAAAAAAATAAATCTGAGGTCATTGCACAGTTTAAAGAGCGAAAAGAGAATTCAAGAAACCAGGAAAGGTCAAATGCTTTAGGTGAGATTAATAAAATAGCTTGGCTTAGAATTAAGGAGATTTATGAAATTTGATAACCAGATTGATGTTGCCAGTTCTAGCTTTGGCACTAAAGTAATTTATTGTAGTGATGAATTTTTTGCGGACTCAGGCCGCATGCTTCAATCAAGTGATCCTGTTTGGATTGAGGATAAATATGATATAAATGGTAAGTGGATGGATGGCTGGGAGAGCCGAAGAAGGCGTGATGGAAAAAATGACTTTTGTTTTGTTAGGTTAGGCGCTGAATCTATTATTAATAACTTTAATATTGATACAACTCACTTTACTGGAAATTTTGCACCCGGAATTTCAGTTCAGGGGTGCTCAGTGCCAGGTGGCACTACGGATGATTTAGTTGTTGATGGCACTGCAGTTACAGAATGGTTTGATCTTATTACTAAAGAAACCCTAGAGGGTAATTCAAAAAATTTATTTACTAGTGCTTCATCAAAGCCACTTACGCATCTAAAAATTACATTACTTCCAGATGGCGGGATTGCTCGCTTCAGAGCTTACGGCGAAGTATGGGTTGATGAGAAGCAATATAAAATTAATGGTACGAACGTAATATCTAAGGAAAGCGGCGCTAAGGCGATCTTTGCTAATGATGAACACTTTGGAAGCTTAAGTAATGTTTTAGAAAAACATGAGCCTTTAAGTATGGCTGATGGCTGGGAAACAAGGCGAAGAAGAAAGCCTGGCAATGATTGGGGAATTATTGCCCTATCAAAGCCATCTACTGCTGAGGAGGTTGTAGTTGATACGAAATTTTTTAAAGGCAATTTTCCAGATACTTTTTCAATATCAACCTTCAATTCACTAGGCGAAGATGACAAAACTTTGAAGGAAAATAGTAAAAATTGGAAAAAACTTATTGAGGGAAAAAAATTAAGGATAAACCAAATGCATGTTTTTAAAGGTTCGGACATACTGCATAATGATGTGTTTACTCATATACGCATTGATATATACCCAGATGGTGGTATTGCTAGATTAAAACTTATTGGAAAATTTATCTAAATATGAATACTTTAAAACTTACTCCTAAAGCCCTCTCTGCAGAAAGTTTTCAACTGTTTGGTGAAGTGGTTTGTATTAAAAATAAAGAGTCTATTGTAATTAATGATGGTTTTGCATCTAAGTTTGCTGATGTTGTTAAACTAGATACTAAAGAGGATGGGGGCGATACAAGTGTCCATATTTTTGTTGCTAGGAAAAGACAGTTCCCTCTTCAAATTACTATGCTTGAAAACCATCCTTTTTTTAGTCAGACATTTATTCCAAAAAGTAATTCACCATTTATAGTTGTCGTTGCCCCTCCGTCAGAAAAACCTGTAATTGAAAATATTAAGGCTTTTATTACGGATGGTGATCAAGGTATTAGTTATTCTCGTGGAGTTTGGCATTTTCCATTAATTAGTATGAATGATAATTCTGAGTTCATTGTTTTGGATAGAAAAAATAATATAGACATCGATACAATTGAACAATGTATTGTCAAGTCTATTGATAACATTGATATATCTTTAGAGTTAAGCTTATGATGCAAATATATCTATTGGTATGGTTAGGTTTGGCTTTGAAATTACTCCATATAATTGCAGGTATAGCTTGGATTGGGGCTTCCTTTTATTTTAATTGGCTTGAAAATAAACTTGATCGATTAAATAATAGAGATGAGATAGCGGGAAACTTATGGGCGGTTCATGGTGGTGGATTTTATCACTTAGAAAAATATAAGAAATATCCACAAACCCTCCCAGAGCCTTTGCATTGGTTTAAGTGGGAGGCATATGTTACTTGGCTTTCTGGAATTTCACTGCTTTCAGTTGTGTATTATTTTAATGCGGGCTCCCGCTTACTAGGTTCCGATAGCTCTTTATCAGCCTCATATGCTGTTGGCTTAAGCCTCTTAGGATTATTGCTTTTTTGGCTTATCTATGATCTTTTGTGCAAGTCAAAGTTGGTTACTAAATCAGCAATTTTTTTAACTATTATTTTTATAGTAATTGCATTTTTTGCTTATTTTTATAGCAATATTTTTAATCCTAAAGCAGTTTATATGCAAATTGGTTCAATGATTGGAACCGTAATGGTTGCCAATGTTTTCTTTGTTATTATTCCAGTTCAAAAAAAATTAGTTGATGCTTGTGAAAACTCTACCGAGGTTAGTTTAGAGCTTGGAAAAATTGGCTATCTTCGTTCTCGCCATAACAATTACTTTACCCTGCCAGTTTTATTTATGATGATAAGTGGGCATTACCCTTCAATTTATAGTGGAGATTATGGTTGGTTGATATTAATGGCTGTTATTGGAATTTTGGTAATGATTCGTCATTACTTTAATCTAAGAGGAGTTGGTAAAGCCAAGAATAGTCTAATTGCAATTATAGTTCTTTCAACGTTTGCGCTTATTTATGCTTTGGCGCCAACTCCTAGCAAAGTTCAAGATCAAAACCAAGAGATTGTTACTGTTGAGCAGGCGCAACTCATAATCGAAAAACATTGTGTGAGTTGTCACGCTGCAAATCCAACTAATATGGCTTTTACAATTGCCCCTAATGGCATCATGCTAGATACAACAAAAAAGATTATTGCTCATAAGGCACAAATATATCAACAAGCAGTTTTGTCTAAAGCAATGCCTTTAGTTAATAGTACAAATATGACAGATGATGAAAGGGAGAAGCTTCGAATTTGGATTGAGGCAGACTAATGAGTAAGAACAATTTTTATCGTGGCTCCATATACCACTGCATTGAAAGTAATGGAAAATTAGAGTCAATCTACATTAAAGATGGCCTTATGGTTGTAGATACTAAATCAGGATGCATTATTGAAGTGGGCGAATACATAAGTCTTGCTTCTAAGTGGCCTCAATCAGAATCATTAACTCACTTTAAAGATGGCCTAATAATGCCTGGCTTTATTGATACACATGTCCATTATCCCCAATACAAAGTTATAGCGTCTTTTGGGACAAGTTTATTAGAATGGCTAAAAAAATATACCTTTGTCGAAGAACAAAAATTTATAGACTCAGACTATGCAAGCCAAGTTGCCGAACTATTCCTTGATGAATTAGTTAAAAATGGCACGACAACTGCAATGACTTTTTGCACTTCTCACAAACAGTCTGTTGATGTATTTTTTGCAGCGGCTGAAAAAAGAAATCTTCGAATGGTGGCCGGCAAAGTTATGATGGATAGAAATGCCCCTAAAGCCCTTTGTGACTCCCCTGAAGACAGTTATAACGACTCCAAAGAGCTGATAGAAAAGTGGCATAATAAAGGTCGTCTAAGCTATGCGGTTACTCCTAGATTTGCTCCTACATCAACTACTGAACAGCTTACTGAAGCTGCAAAACTACTAAATGAATACCCTAATAATAGTGATTCTAAAGGAGTGCTCCTTCAAACACATCTTAATGAAAATGACAAAGAAATTGAATGGGTTAAGGAGTTATTTCCAGAATCAAATAACTATTTTGATGTCTACCATGACCATGGCCTTACAGGTAGTAACTCAGTTTTTGGTCACTGTATTTATAATACCGATGAAGAGTATTTACGGATGTCTGAAACAGGCTCAAAAGTCTCTCTATGTCCAACCTCTAATCTTTTTTTAGGTAGTGGCTTGTTTCGCCTAGATAAGCTAGAGAGTTTTGGAATAGATACAGCGCTTGCTTCAGATGTGGGCGGGGGAGATAGCTTTTCAATGTTTAAAGTTATGAACGAGGCTTATAAAATATGCCGGCTTAATGACTATAGTTTAGATCCGATAAAAGCCTTTTATCTAACAACTTTGGCAGCTGCAAAGGTGCTAAATTTAGACGATAGAATCGGTAATTTTGAAGTTAAAAAAGAAGCTGATTTTATTGTTATTGATTTAAATGCTACAGAATTAATCAGTCAAAAAATGAAAACTGCTTTAAGCATTAGCGACATATTATTTAATTTAATGACTTTGGGAGATGATAGACTAATTGATGAGGTCTACATCCTAGGTCAGAGAACTTATAAAAAATAAGGAAGAATTATGGGAAAGCTTACAACACATATACTAGATACAACTTTAGGCACTCCAGCTGAAATGGTGAATATAAATTTATATAGAAGAGTAGGCTCTAATTCAGAGCACATTATGTCCACTCAAACTAATAAAGATGGCAGGTGTGATGAGCCTTTATTATCAGAAGATAATTTTCAAGAGGGTTGCTATGAGATTGAATTTTCAATTGATAGCTATTATGAAGCTAAAAAAATTAACTGCCCCTTTCTAAAAGACGTTGTCATTCGGTTTTACATTTTAAATAAAGATGAGAATTATCACGTTCCCTTACTAATATCTCCATTTAGTTATTCAACCTACCGAGGCAGTTAGTGAGATTTTTACTTAATCAAAACTTTAGTTCTGTTGATCTTGGTGAAATTAATCCCAATATGACTGTGCTTGAGTGGCTTAGAGGCAATCAATTGGTTGGAAGCAAGGAAGGCTGCGCTTCTGGAGATTGCGGCGCTTGTACTGCTGTTGTTGGAGAGCTGGTTGTTAATAATAAAACTACTGAAATTAAGTATAAAAGTATAAATACATGTATTGCCTTAGCCTATAGTTTAATTGGAAAGCACCTAGTAACTGTCGAAGGGTTGGCTGAGGGTGATAGGCTGCATCCAGTTCAAAATGCAATGGTTTTAGAAAATGGCTCACAATGTGGTTTTTGTACACCTGGATTTGTCATGTCGTTATTTGCCCTATATCATAACGAGAATAATACAAATTTAGCTAAGATTAACGAGGCCTTGTCAGGCAATTTGTGCAGATGTACTGGATATAAGCCAATAATTTCAGCTGCTTTCTTAGCAATAAATAAAAAAAATAAAGAGCCTCTAGACTTTTATAAGAAAAATCAAAAACAACTTAAAGAAGCGCTCGTTAAGTTAAGTGACCCCAAAAATATAAGTGTTAGTTTTGCCAAGGGCGAAAAAATCATTAATTATGACGCGCCTAGTAATTTAGAAGAGCTATCCAAAGTATTAAGTAACAACTCTTCTGCAAAAATTGTTGCTGCTGGCACCGATTTAAATCTTGAAATTACTCAGTCAATGAAAGAGTTTCCACACTTGGTTAGTGTTAATCGAGTGCCCGAATTAAAGAGTATCAGTGACAATGGGGCTGATCTAGAAATTGGAGCCGCTGTTAGTTATGAAGATGCCGCCTCTATTTTGATTGGTTACTGGCCAGATCTGGATTCATTTTTACAGCGCTTTGCGTCACTTCCAATAAAAAATTGGGCTACTATTGGCGGAAATATTGCCAATGCTTCCCCTATAGGAGACATGCCTCCAGTTTTAATTGCATTAGATGCAAAACTAAAATTGAGAAAAGGCTCAAAAGTTCGTATTATTAATCTTGAAGAATTTTTTATAAGTTACAAAAAAACCTCTCTAGATGAGTCAGAATTTATTGAGAGCATAATAGTTCCAAAGCCAAATGACAATGAAAGGCTAATTACTCATAAGATTTCAAAGCGGTATGAAGATGATATTTCTGCGGTCTGTATGGCTCTCAAAGTTACAACTAAGGGCTCTCATCCAGAATCAGTAAAAATTGCATTAGGCGGCATGTCAGGGATACCTCAACGAGCAATTGAACTTGAAAAGGTTATGCTTGAGAATTGGAACAATGATGAAATAGTGCTTGCCTCATATAACGCATTAAAAAGTGAATTTTCACCATTCTCTGATGTCAGAGCCTCTTCTGAATATCGTTTGAGAGTTACTGCAAATTTAGTTAAAAAATCATTACTGATATTAAAGGGATTGCCTTTAGAGAATCTTGCTCATTACTCTGTTGCGAGCAAATTATAGGAGTATCCGAAAATTAATAAGACTAATAAAAATTTAGATAAGCCTAATAGCCCAATTGGTCTTTCTATTGCCCATGATAGCGCGCATATGCATGTTCAGGGAAGCGCTAAATATATTGATGATATGCCTGAGCCCAATGGCACTCTTCATGTCGCATTTGCATTAAGTCATGTTGCCTATGGAAAAATTAATAGTATTGATATTAAGAGTGCTAAAAAATCTGAAGGTGTCCACAGCATTCTCCTTGCAAAAGATATTAAACATTTGCACATTGGAGCAATCGTTCATGACGAGCCAATTCTAGCAGTAAATGAGGTTTTATTTTTTGGCCAAGCGATTGCTGCTGTTCTTGCCGATAGCCATGAAAATGCAAGAAGGGCCGCGGCATTAGTTAGCTCTGATATTAAAGAGCTTGAGGCTATCGTGACTATTGATCAAGCGATGTCTAAAAAAAGTTTTCTTGATGAGCCATTGGTTGTAAGTACTGGTGACCCCTCTAAAGCTATCAATTCAGCACAAAATAAACTAACAGGAAATCTTTCGATTGGCGGTCAAGAGCATTACTATCTTGAAGGCCAGGTGGCTATGGCGATTCCAACAGAAGACAACGAAATGGTGATTCATTCATCGACTCAAAATCCAACCGAAGTTCAGCATTTAGTGGCACATGTTTTGGATGTCCCTCAAAATGCGATTGAAGTTATTACAAGAAGAATGGGCGGCGGCTTTGGAGGAAAAGAAACTGACTCCTCACAGCTGGCATGTATTTGTGCAATATTTGCTCAACAATGTGCGCGACCAGTAAAGTCAAGACTGTCCCGAAGAGACGACATGTTATTAACTGGAAAGCGACATGACTTTGTTGCAAATTATGAGGTTGGTTATAGTAATGAGGGCTTAATTCAAGGTGTTAAGATTGACCTTGCTGCAAGATGCGGGTACTCACTTGATTTATCAAAAGCCATTGTTTCTCGAGCATTATTTCATGCAGACAACACTTATTACATTCCAAATGCAACTTTTACAGGCTTTTTGTGTAAAACAAATACCGCATCAAATACAGCGTTTAGAGGATTTGGCGGCCCTCAAGGTATGCTCGCTATTGAAAACATTATTGAAGAAATAGCTACTAGTATTGGTGTAGATGCTATAGAAATTAGAAAACTCAATTACTATCAAAAAAATACAAAAAATATTACTCCGTATGACCAAGTCATTGAAGACAATATTATTAATGAACTCTCCAGTGAGCTTATTGAAGATAGCAATTATTTAATTCGAAGAAAAAATATTTCTCAGTTTAATAAAGAGAACAAGTATTTAAAGAAAGGATTGGCTTTTTCGCCTGTGAAATTTGGAATCTCATTTACAACTCAGTTATTAAATCAAGCGGGCGCGTTGGTTAGTATCTATAGAGATGGCAGTATCCACTTAAACCATGGTGGCACAGAAATGGGTCAGGGATTATTTATTAAAGTTGCCCAAGTGGTTGCTAATGAATTTGGTGTTGATATAGGTCGCGTTAAGGTCTCCGCAACATCCACAGCAAAAGTACCAAATACCTCTCCTACAGCTGCCTCTTCAGGTTCTGATTTAAATGGAATGGCAGCAAGAGAAGCATGCCTCAGGATCAAGAAAAATTTAACTGAATTTGCAGTAAGTCATTTTTCTTCAAGCAAAGAAGATGTTCGGTTTCAAGACTCAATGGTTATTGTGGAAAATAAAAAGATACCATTCAACGAGTTTGTTTCACTTGCTTATCTGAACCGAGTTGAGCTATTTAGTAATGGCTTTTATAAGACACCAAAAATATTTTTTGATGCCATTAAACAAAAAGGTAACCCTTTTTACTACTACTCTTATGGAGCCTGCGTAAGTGAAGTTATAGTTGATTGCCTGACGGGCGAGTACAAGCTTTTGGCAGTCGATATTCTACATGATGTTGGAGCTTCTCTTAACCCTGCAATTGATATGGGTCAAATAGTTGGTGGATATATACAAGGAATGGGTTGGCTTTGCTCTGAAGAGTTAAAGTGGAGTGATTCAGGAGCACTTTTAACTACAGGTGCCTCTACCTATAAGATTCCTGCGATCGGCGATACACCTGAGCATTTTGAAGTCAAAATTAAGCCAAATATTTCTAATCATGAGAACACAATTCATAAATCTAAAGCAGTTGGAGAGCCACCTCTGATGCTTGCAATATCTACATGGCTTGCGATAAAAAATGCTATTTACAATGCAGATAATAATATAAAAACTGGTCTTAATGCTCCTGCGAGTTTTGAGCAAGTATTCTTTAATCTCAATAAGAACCTTAAGTAATTGATTATGAATAGTTGGTTGAAGCCAGTTAAAACGGCAATTACTTTAAATAATGGCTTTGTGTTGTTAACAATTATTTCAACTAAGGGCTCAACACCTTGCTCAAATGGAGATAAGATTGTCTTCTCAGGGGGTGAGTCAGTCTTTGGAAGTATTGGCGGCGGTAATTTAGAATTTAAAGCCTTGTCTTTTGCTGAAGAATTGTTAAGCCTTAACTCTAATAGTATTTATTTAAAAAAATATCCTCTTGGTGCCTCACTAGGGCAGTGTTGTGGGGGTTATGTGAAGGTCATGTTTGAAAGTTTTATTCAGTCTGACTCAATAAATTCATGGATCGAAACAGTATCAAACTTGCTCCATGATAAGGAAGATTTTGTAGTCGCTACAATTGTAGATAATAATGCTGAAATTGAATATAGCAGTAAAAAATTTGTATATTTAAATGGAAATTCTAGGCCATCCCTAGATGATGAAGAGCTGTCTAGTTTGATTAATAAAAGCGCTAAGGATCTGTTGTTGTTTTCCGATAGTCCTACTATAGTGCAATTTAAAAATAAGTCAGGCTCTGTAACTGAAATCTGCTTTGAAAAAGTCTTGACTAGCGAAGTGCAGCCAGTAGTAGTATTTGGAGCTGGGCATATTTCAAGAGCCCTGATGCCAATATTGGTTAATCTACCTATTAAGATTTATTGGGTCGATGATAGAGCTGAGCAATTTGATAAATATCAAGGAGATACATCTCAAATAGATGTTATTTGTGATGATTTTGTTCAGTCTATTCCAGACTTACCAGATAGTAGTTATTGCCTAGTAATTACGTACAGTCATCAGATTGATTTTGAAATTTGTGAAAAAATGATTACTCAAAATAACTTCAGCTATTTGGGTATGATTGGTTCAGAAATTAAGGGAAAAAAATTTAGAGATCGTTTTCATCAAAAGAACTATTCTGAGGAAGTGATTAATAAGTTTATCTGTCCAATAGGGGATAAACAAAAATTCTTAAAATCTCCTACTGCAATTGCCGTAACTATTGCAATGGATTTAATTAACTTTATAGAGCATAAAAGACAACCTGAATCTGTATGAAATATCAACTAGAAGTATCCAATATTACTAAATCTTATGGAGATTTAAAGGCCAATGATAATGTCTCGCTTAGCATAAAGGATTCAAGCATCCATGCTTTGCTTGGTGAGAATGGAGCTGGCAAGTCAACTTTAGTGAAAATTATATATGGCTCATTAACGCCAGATAGTGGTGAAATGAAGTGGGCTAATAATAAATATAGCCCTAAAAGCCCTTTTCAAGCTAGAGAAAATGGAATAGCGATGGTGTTCCAGCACTTTTCATTATTTGAATCATTAACGGTTGAAGAAAATATAATTCTTGGGCTTGATGGAATCGGTTTAAATGAAAACTTTTCTGAGCAAATAATTAAGTATTCAAAGCAGTATGGTTTAGATATTAACCCGCAACAAGTTGTTGGGGACCTATCTGTTGGAGCGCGTCAACGCGTTGAAATTATCCGCTGCTTGATGCAAAATCCAAAGTTACTTATTATGGATGAGCCTACTTCAGTATTGACTCCTCAAGAAGTAGCTGATCTATTTGTAACACTTAAAAAACTTGCAGCAGATGGCTGCGCTATCTTATATATTTCTCATAAGCTTGAAGAGGTTCGTGAAATATGCAGCGAAGCAACAATTTTAAGAGGTGGTAAATTAGTACAAAGCTGCATACCTCAGGAGCACAGCCAAAAAGAGCTAGCAGAAATGATGATTGGAAAAAAACTAACAGAACTTGCTAGAACCAATATAATTGTTGGTGAAAATATTTTTTCAATCGATAATTTAAGTCGAAAAAGTGATGATATATATGGTGTTAATCTTCAAAATATAGCCTTACAGATGAACAAAGGATCTATTGTTGGTATAGCAGGCGTTGCTGGAAATGGACAAGACGAGTTGATGGAGATTCTTATTGGTGAAATTCCTTCACCAAAAGCAACATTGAATTTTAATGGTCAAGATATTAGTGCTCTAAACTCGCATGAAAGAAGGCAGCTTTCTATGTTCTTTGTTCCAGAAGAAAGGCTTGGACATGGAGCAGTTCCAGATATGTCTTTAGATGAAAACATGTTGCTAAGTAGACCGGATTCAACAGAGATGACTAGTCATGGCGTTATTGATTGGACAAAGGTTGCAACTCACTCAAAAAAAGTAATTGATACCTTTGATGTGCAGACGCCTTCGAGCAGAATGTTAGCTAAATCACTTTCTGGAGGAAACCTGCAGAAGTTCATGGTTGGCAGGGAGCTTGTTCAAGACCCAGAGTTGTTAATTGTTGCTCAGCCAACTTGGGGGGTTGATGCTGGCTCTGCTAATAATATTCATCAGGCATTGATAGAGCTTGCCGATAAAGGCTCTGCTATATTAATAATCTCTCAGGATTTAGACGAAATATTAAGTCTATGTGAGCAAATTCATGTCCTATCTGAAGGAAAGCTTTCGGATGCAGTGGATATGAAAAGTAATGGCTTAGAGAAGATTTCTCAGCTAATGGTTGGCGGCAAAGAAGAAAAAAATTCTAAGTTAATTGCTGGAGCAAAGACTGATGCTTAGACTTATCCCAAGAGTTGAAAATTCTACAGCGATGGTTCTGTTATCACCTGTACTTGCTTTAACCCTGACTGCTCTATCTGCTTATTTAATATTTATTTTTGTTTTGGTTGATATTCCAGTCTCAAGTGTTTTCTTCACCCTATTTGTAGAGCCTTTAATTGATTCTTACTATTTGTCAGAATTGTTAGTTAAGGCTGCGCCTTTGATGATTATCGGTCTGGGCCTATCAATTGGATTTAGAGCGGGTATTTGGAATATTGGCGCAGAAGGTCAATACGTTATCGGAGGAATTGCAGGCAGCGCCGTAGGATTATATTTTTATGATGTTGAGGCGGTATGGTTGCTTCCATTGATGACTATAGCGGGTATTTTAGGTGGTATGTTTTATGCCGGTATTGCAGCCTTTCTTCGAGTTAAATATCAGGTCAATGAAATCTTGGTAACTTTAATGCTGACTTATGTTGCTGTTTTATTTTTAAGTGCAATGCTTCAAGGGCCATTGCGTAACCCATCAGGCTTTAACTTTCCAGAAAGTAGGATTTTTCATGATAGCGCTATGCTACCGATTATTTGGGAAGGTACGCGTTTACATATTGGTTTAATTGTTGCTATTATTCTTTCACTTGTTGCTTGGTTTGGGATCAAAAAACATATGTTTGGTATGCAAATTAAAATTTCAGGTAGTGCCCCTCGCGCCGCAAAATTTGCTGGATTTGATGACAATAAAACAGTTTGGTATTCACTGCTTATATCGGGCGGACTTGCAGGCCTTGCAGGACTCTTTGAGGCAGCAGGCCCTGCTGGACAACTAACTCCAGGATTGCCCGCATTTTATGGCTTTACTGCAATCATTGTCGCATTCTTGGCTAGACTCCATCCAGTTGGAGTTTTATTTTCAGCGCTACTAATTGCGCTTAGCTATGTTGGCGGTGAAAATGTGCAAATTGAATACAATTTGCCAAGCTCGATAACTCAAATTTTTCAAGGCATGCTTTTGTTTTATTTCCTGGCTTGCGATATATTAATTAAATATAAAGTTGTATTTTTTAAAACTAAAAACTAAAAATTATGAATGAAGGCCTATTTATTAACATTATTATTGGGATAAGCATTGCTTCTGTGCCCCTTATTTTTGCAGCTATTGGTGAATTATTAGTAGAGCGTTCAGGTGTTCTAAACTTAGGGGTTGAAGGCATGATGATTGTTGGAGCGCTTCTAGGCTTTGTGGTTATGTCCCATACTCAAAACCCGTTTTTAGCAGTTTTTGCTGCAATGCTTGGCGGAATGGCCATCGCGTCCATTTTTGCTTTTTTGACTCAATTCTTGCTTACAAATCAGGTTGCAACTGGACTTGCTTTAACTCTTTTTGGTTTAGGTTTTGCAGCTTTTGCAGGGAGAGGCTATACAGAGGAAACAATTCAACTTATCACTGCAGTTCCAATTCCATATTTATCTGATATTCCTTATTTAGGTCCTTTGCTTTTTTCGTTTAACCCTCTTGTATATTTGTCATTTTTTATGGTTTATTTGGTTTGGTGGTTTTTATTTAAGACTAAGCAGGGTTTAATCTTACGTGCTATCGGAGACAATCATGATGCAGCCCATGCAATTGGTCATAATGTTGTTCGTTACAGAGTAATGGCTATTTTATTTGGCGGCGCTATGGCTGGAATTGGGGGTTCATTTTTATCACTCGTTCAAGTCCCTATATGGGGAGAGGGCATGACTGCTGGTAGAGGGTGGATTGCTTTAGGACTTGTTGTTTTTGCCTCATGGCAGCCTTTTAGGATTATATTTGGAGCTATTTTATTTGGAGGAATCACTATTCTTCAGATTCATGCTCAAGGATTAAATATAAATGTAAGTGCGCAATACCTATCCATGCTTCCATACTTGGCAACTATTGTTATTCTTGTCAGTCTTAGGATAAGATTAAAAAATAAAACAAATCGCACAGTTCCTAATTGTTTGGGTAGAATATTTCATTCAACAACTTAGTTTGCTGAATAAGGTTTTGTACGAAGTAAAAAAGTAAGAAAAATTGTTAAATAACTTAAAGGAGAATAAGTATGTCAAATCGAAGTTTGTCGAGTGTTCTAAAGCTCTCGATATTAAGCGTAGTTTTAGCATTTACGAGTAATGTTTATGCTGAACCTGTTAAAGCCGCTTTTGTATATATTGGGCCAACAGGAGACCATGGGTGGACTTTTGCACATGATCAAGGCGCAAAATATGTAAAAGAAATGATGGGTGATGACGTAATCATAACTACTGTAGAGAGTGTTGAAGAAAACTCTGATTCAGAGCGTGTTATTACGAGCCTTGCCAGAAAAAATGATATTATTTTTACAACATCATTTGGTTACATGAATCCGACAGTAAAGGTCGCGGCGCGTTACCCAGATGTTAAATTTGAACACGCAACAGGCTATATGCGTCCTACTGATAATATTTCTACTTATTCTGCAAGATTTTATGAGGGAAGACACGTTATTGGTAAGATTGCGGGAAGAATGACAGAGACTAATGTTATTGGTTATATTGCATCATTCCCAATCCCTGAGGTAATTAGAGGTATTAACTCTGCTTATCTAGCTGCTAAGTCGGTAAATCCTGATGTGGAAATCAAAATCGTTTGGGTTTATTCTTGGTACGATCCAGGTAAAGAAGCCGATGCTGCTAACGCTCTTATAGCTCAAGGTGCTGACATTCTAATGCAACATACTGATTCAACTGCTCCTATGACAGTTGCTGAAGAGAAAGGCGTTTATGCCTTTGGACAAGCTTCAGACATGCGTGAGTGGGGTAAAAATGCTCAATTGACTGGAATTATTGATGATTGGGGTCCTTACTACTTAGAACGTGTTCAGGCTGTTAAGGATGGTACTTGGACTTCAACTGATGTCTTCCATGGAGTTGATTCAGGAATGGTTAAGTTTGCTAAATTGAACAACTCAATGCCTTTTGAAGTTAGAAATGAGGCTTCAAGTGCTATTATTGATTTGTCAATGGGTAAGATTCATCCATTTACTGGTCCAATAAACAAGCAAGATGGTAGCCCATGGTTAGCAGAAGGTGAAACTCCACCTAACTATCCTGATCTACTTACAATGGATTTTTATGTAGAAGGTATTGACGCTAAGTACCCTAACTAATAAAAGTTTATTAAGTAATATTACTAATCGCGTCCTAGGTTCTACTTAGGGCGCGATTTTTTTATAAAAAAAAAGTTATGTCTGAGATTTCTCACAACTGGTTAAACAGCCTTCCAAAAATTGAACTTCATCTTCATATAGAAGGGACTTTGGAGCCAGAGTTATTATTCAAGCTAGCCAAGAGAAATTCAATTCAATTGCCTTTTAATAATATCAGTGAAGTAAAAGAAGCATATCAGTTTAGCAATCTACAAGACTTTCTTGATATTTACTATCAGGGCGCAAAAGTTTTACTCCATAAACAGGACTTTTATGACTTAACGTGGGCTTATTTGTTAAAGTGTAAAGAGCAAAATGTTGTACATGTTGAGCCATTTTTTGATCCTCAGACGCATACCTCAAGAGGCGTTCCTTTTGAGACTGTAGTAAATGGCATTTCAGAGGCGCTTGCTGATGCCAAGGAAAAGCTTGGGATAAGCTCTAGACTCATTATGTGCTTCCTAAGGCACCTTAGTGAGGAAAGCGCAATTGAAACTTTAAAATCTTCAGAGCAATTTACGGATGTTATTTATGGCGTTGGTTTAGACAGCGCAGAAATGGGAAACCCGCCTGAAAAATTTCAAAATGTTTTTAATATGGCAAAAAATATGGGTTACAAATTAGTAGCTCATGCAGGTGAAGAGGGTCCAGCGAGTTATATATGGAGCTGTTTAGATATTTTAAATGTTCAAAGAATTGATCACGGGATAAGGGCGATTGATGACCCTGACTTGATGCTGCGTTTAATTGAGACGCAAATGCCTTTGACTGTCTGTCCGCTATCGAATGTAAAGCTTAGGGTTTTTGATAGCATGAAAAACCATACGATACTTGACATGCTTGATTTAGGTTTGTGCGTTACTGTTAACTCAGATGACCCTTCTTATTTCGGGGGCTATATGACAGAAAACTTTCTTGCGCTTGATGATAGCCTTGGGCTCTCAAAAGATCAGGCAAGTAGGCTTATTAAAAATAGTATAGATGCTAGTTTTGCTGAAGAAGGTCGCAAGCAAGAGCTCTTTAATTTATTAAATTCATACATTACTAGTCAGTAATACTAAATGTCCTTATTTGGTTTTTTCATTTCATCAACTTTAAATTAAAACAATTTTTTAATTTATTTGTTTGATATTCCTATGTTTTTTTAGTTAAGTTTCAAATAGTGGAACTATGTACTAATATATGGAAATATTTATTCACATGAATTTAAATTTATGTATACTTAATCTTGATTTGTCATATATAGGTGTATCTATGTCACAAGAGATATGCAATCAAAGAGGTTTTTTTATAATTTAGGAGAAAATAATAATGAAAAAAATATTTAAAACGCAAATAGCTCTCGCTCTAGCCGGTATCTTGGCTGGAACATCTGCTATTGCTGGAACAATTGTCATCAATGGTGACACTTCTGATCCAGCGCCAAAGGCGGCATTTCAGGCAGTTATTGATGGATTTGAAGCTGAAAACCCAGATGTAAACGTTGTTTACAATCTTTTTGATCATGAAGGCTATAAAGCTGCAATTCGCAACTTTTTAAGTGCTGATGCTCCAGATATTTCATTCTGGTATGCGGGTAACAGAATGGCACCATTTGTTGATGCAGGATTGTTCGCACCAATTGATGATGTTTGGGCTGACCAAGGTCTTTACTCACTAATGAAGACGTCTGCTCCAGGTATGACTATGGATGGTAAGAAGTGGGGAATTCCTTATACTTATTACAACTGGGGTGTTTACTATCGTCAAGATATCTTTGAAGACCTAGGAATTGCTGTTCCTAAAACTTGGGATCAATTCATCGCTGCTGGTAAAACTTTAAATGCAAACGGTGTAACTCCAATTACAATTGGTACAAAATATCTATGGACTGCTGGTGGTGTATTTGATTACTTAAACCTTCGTACAAATGGATATGATTTCCATATGGCTCTAACTAGAGGTGAGGTTGCTTGGACTGATGACCGTGTACGTGCAACTATGGCGAACTGGAAGCAACTGATTGATGCTGACTTTTTCCTTGAAAATCATGCTGCTTTAAGCTGGCAAGAAGCATTAGCTCCTATGGGTAATGGTGAGGCTGCTATGTATGTTATGGGTAACTTTGCTGTTGCTCCACTACGCGAGTTAGGTTTGGATGACAGTAAGCTAGGTTTCTTCCAGTTCCCTGAAATAACTCCGGGAGTTCCTATGGCTGAAGAAGCCCCTACTGACACTATTCATTTGTCTGCAGGTGCAAAAAACCCAGTTGACGCTAAGCGTTTCTTAGCTTATGCTGCGCGCGCTGACGTTCAAACTGCTTGGAATGAAGCGTTAGGTCAATTGCCTACTAATGCGGGCTCAAGTGTTGTTGATGACAAGTTCTTGAATGCTGCATTTAATATGCTTAATAACGACGCCCCTGGTGGTGTTGCTCAGTTCTATGATCGTGATACTAAAGCTGAAATGGCCTCTATTGGCATGGAAAACTTTCAAGAGTTCATGGTTAAGCCTGAGCGCTTAGAGAAGATTCTAGAGCGTCTAGAAAAAGCTCGTGCAAAACTTTATTAACCAATAAGGTTTTACTCTGTCCCGTGTTCAAGTATTCTTGACACGGGACTTTATTTTTAATCAATAAAACTCGGAATATGTATGTATTCTTTCTGGAAAAATAATCAATTAAAGCTGTCACCCTGGATTTTTTTAGCCCCTGGCATCTTTATGTTTTCTCTTTATGTTATTTTCCCAATTTTTCAATCGATAAGTTTAAGTTTATATCAGTGGGATGGGCTCGGCGTAAAAACATATATTGGCGCTGAAAACTATATCGAGCTATTAGATGATGAATATTTTTACACTTCACTAAAAAACAATGTTATTTGGCTTGTTCTTTATATATTAGCAGTTCCTGCTGGCCTATTTGCCGCGCTATTTCTGAATCAAACAGTAAGAGGCATAAGAATATACAAGTCACTATTTTTCTTTCCATTTGTAATTTCTCAAGTCGTTGTAGGATTAGTTTTTAGTTGGTTTTACGACCCTTCAAACGGACTCTTAAATGTGATCCTTGAAAACTTTGGATTTAGTCCTATTGCTATTTTGGCAGAGGAAGATTATGCGACATATGGAATCATTGCAGCGGGCTTATGGCCTCAAACTGCTTATTGTATGATTTTATATTTAACAGGGCTAAATTCAGTTGATCCTGAGCAAATTGAAGCTGGCCGAATTGACAATGCAAGAGGCTGGAGAATGTTGTGGTATGTAATATTACCTCAACTCAAACCTGCTACTTTTATTGCGGTTGTTGTTACCGTCATTGG
>Ga0307994_1000241_pt1 | contig 41151 bp, 39 predicted proteins | sample EllFjometagen261_FD_203171 | JGI IMG/M metagenome (GOLD analysis project Ga0307994, IMG submission 203171) | Marine microbial communities from Ellis Fjord, Antarctic Ocean - #261 | ecosystem: Environmental > Aquatic > Marine > Unclassified | place: Southern Ocean | collected 2014-11-02
GACGAAGGCTTCACCCGCATTGACGGTGTGTGTGCACCGGACTTCCTCCTCGATCCCGACGTGATCGCTCTCCTTTGCGACGAAGGCTTCACCCGCATTGACGGTGTGTGTGTGCCGAACTTCCTCCTCGATCCCGACGTGATCGCTCTCCTTTGCGACGAAGGCTCCATCCGCATCGGCGATGTGTGTGTACCGAACTTCTTCCTCGAGCCGGACCTACTCATCCGTGGTCTAGAACTCGCAACCGACGGCTGATCCCCAACAATCATCCTCGGGGCGTACGACCGCCGTGTTGGTTGAATCGGTGCAGCGATTCAACCGGCACGGTGTCTCGCCGTTTTCGACGGGGAGTGCTGACATTGTTGTTGGACTGGCTGGTTTCGTGGCTGCTGCCACAAGGATGTACCCGATCAAGGATCTGGTACAAGCACTCTCAAAAACCAAAGCTACTTAGAAGTTCTGGCTCGCAGCGATCGAACCCGGACCGGGACTAGCAGAGCCCTGAATACCGCCCGTGTTGGTATCGGCGCCCAGTCCCGCCGCTCGCAAGGCCGCTGGAACCGTCACTCTTTGGCCTCGAACGGCCGATGAGTGACGGCATGCGTTTGCCAGCACCCTCACCACTAACCATCTGTGTCAGACACGAAGGGTGTAACCATCTGTGTCAGACACGAAGGGTGTAACCATCTGTGTCTGGCGTGTAGAGCCGTTGCACAGGGGGGAGCGTCGCCCGCATATGCCACGAGGGTGGCGCGAGTATGTATCAGCTCTGCGGCCGTACACGGCTCATCAAAACCTCCCGCCGCAAAAACTACGGCTCAGGGACCGCCGTCGGCGAAGAAGTCCTGCACCGCACGTTGGTATGCGTAGCCCTCCTCGGGACGCCAGACTTCTCGTTGAGCCTGCCACCGAGCACCCCATGGTTGGTTCACCGAACGGCGCGCCATGAGTCCACTTTGTGCGCCCATCGGCAACTAGTGCGACACCATGTTGCACTATGCAACATGGTGTTCTATTGTGCAACACCTTGTCGCATAACATCGTTTTCAATGACGCTGTCTCTCAGAACGCTGCAGCAAGCGAAAGGCAGACGCATGAGCACCTCGACCGAAACGTTTGACCCGGCCGTTGGACACCCGAACCGATGGCGGATCTTGGCCATCATGTGCACCTGTCTGGTGCTAGTCGTTGCCGGCGTCAGCTCGTTGAATATCGCGATCCCATCGATCATTGCTGCGTTGCAGCCTTCAAGCACCCAGACCTTGTGGATCGTCGACAGTTACGCACTCGTCTTTGCTGGTCTGCTGCTTCCTGCTGGCGCCATCGGCGACCGTTACGGCCGCAAAGGTGCACTACTGGTCGGGCTCGTGATCTTCATTGCTGGAGCCCTGTGGTCGGCTTGGTCCGGTGACGCCAACTGGTTGATCGTGGCTCGCGGTTCGATGGGCATCGGCGCAGCGCTGATGATGCCAGCGACCCTGTCGATCATCGTGTCGGTCTTCTCGCCTACAGAACGAGCCAAGGCCATCGCCGTGTGGGCTGGCTTCGCTGGCGCTGGTGGCGCCATCGGGATCATCGGTGGCGGTGCACTGCTCGAAGTCTTCTGGTGGGGCAGCATCTTCTTCATCAATGTGCCGATCGCACTGCTGGCAATTGGCTTGATCGCTGTGTGGGTTCCCAGCTCCCGAGACGAACGCGAAACACCGCTTGATTTAGTTGGTTCGTTGCTGTCCATCGCTGGTCTCGGCTCGCTTGTCTACGCGATCATCGAAGGCGGCGAGAAGGGTTGGGGTACCGGAGTCACCATCGGCTTCTTCGTGGCTGCCGCGGTCCTGTTGGCAGGTTGGTTCGCCTGGGAACGAACCACGGCAAACCCCATGCTCGACCCAAAGCTGTTCAGCCGTGTTCCGTTCAGCCTGGGGAGTCTCACCATTTCAGCTGGTTTCGCCGTGATGTTCGGCATGTTCTTTCTCATCACGCAGTACTTCCAGTTCGTGCAAGGCCACTCACCACTGCAAGCTGGCATTCGTAACTTGCCGTTTGCGCTCACCATGGTCGCGGTCTCGCCCCGAAGCCCCGCTGTTGCAGAGCGGCTCGGCAAACGTGGCGCCATCACTATTGGCCTTGGGATCCAGGCACTCGGTTTCGTCATCCTTGCGCTCCACGATGTGAACACCAGCTACATCTTCACCGCCTTTGGGCTCATACTGCTCGCCGGCGGCATGGCGCTGCTCATGCCATCTGCATCCGAGGCCATCATCTCGTCGCTGCCGCCAAGCAAGGCCGGCGTTGGTTCTGCATGGAACGACTCAACTCGTGAAATCGGCGGCGCACTTGGCATCGCTGTTCTCGGCAGCCTGCTGTCCAGCGGTTACCGATCCAATGTGGAACCCGCCACTGCTGGCCTTCCCGATGAAATCAGCGAGGCCGTCGGCGAGAGCATCGGCGCAGCCTTTCGTATCGCCGAGTCGGCTGGCCTTCCAGAGCTGATCGAGCCAGCCAAGAATGCATTCGTCAGCGGCATGAGCACGGCGTTCTGGGCCGCCGCCGTCTGGGGCGTGTTCATCGCAGTCCTCGTGGGGTTGCGGTACCCATCCAAGGCAAACGAGCCAGCGCAGGCGACCGATGCTGACTTCGCTCCCCACACATGAGTGAACGCGCCGTGTCTACAGATCCTCGAGTTGCCCATACCCGGTCAGTAGTGCTCGGCGCCACGGTTGAGATCCTGGCAGAAGAAGGGTTCGAGCGTCTCACTGTCGAGGCGGTCGCCGAACGTTCTGGTGTGGCTCGTTCGACGATCTACCGCAATTGGCCCGAGCGCAGCGACCTGCTGAGCGATGGCTTTGATCAGATGTGTTCATTCGAAGAGATCCCCGACCTGGGCTCTATGGATGCCGAGCTGCGGTTTGTAGCAACCGAGATCGCCAACAGCCTGGCCCACGCGCAATGGGCCAAGGCCCTCCCGTCACTTATCGGTGCGGCACACCACGACGAAGGCCTAACCGAAGCGCAGCGTCTCTTCGCTCAGCGTCGCCAGGCCCTAACCGGAGTCATCTTTGAACGAGCTGTTGAACGCGACGAGATCGTCGCAGGTCGTAATCCAAAACACTTAGCCGAACTATTCGCGTCAGGATTCTTCTTCCGTTTCCTTATGACGCGAGCCCCGATCGACGATGCGTTCATCGATGCCCAAATCGAGGCCGTGATCGCGCTGGCATCACAACCAGGCAACTGACTGGTTACTTTCCAGCGAGAACGCAACTAGAGACTGCTGAGCAATACATGCCGACCGCCTCACGACGGTCCATCACCGCTCGCTGCGTTCTCGAAAACCGTACTTCCGGGCCAAAGGGTGCCAGCTCTCGACACCTTGCGGGGAGTTGGCCTTCGGCTGTCTTCAAGCGTCGCGTTCTACGGTCCCTCTGAGCTTGACTTTGAAGAGAGTGCCTGGCCGCTGATCCGCAAACACCGGCATCACTCAGCAGTCTCCGAGAGCACGGCTGGCGAAGTATTGCGCAGCAGTGAAGCAAGCAGTAGCGAAGGCGAGTGCGCCAAAAAGGCCGCGGCCATCAATGGTCATGCCGCCAGCTAACGCTATCCAGAGCGCAGCGGCCACGATCAGAACAACATTGATCTTGATGACTTTCTGGACCTCACCTCGGCGCGAGACGCGACGGTTCGCGTACAACGTGACCATGAATGACCACAGCAGTACAGCGACGCCAAAGATCGTCAGGATCGTGCCGGACACGCCGAGCCATTCAGACATGAAGGCACCCGTCAGTGTGAACACCAAGCCGACGAGATTACACATCGTCGCATAGAGACCAAGCGACATGTTGGCGAATCGAGTCGTCGGCTGTCCTTCGGGCACTTGCGGCGTCGACAACCGTTGGCGCGACTGCAGCGGCTTCTCAAACCGAGGCTCAAAGCCATCGTCTGGCTTCGGTGTCTGGGGTGCATCCTGATCCATCGTGGCCGAGGATACGACGCAAATCGCAAGCATCATCTGCATAGCGGTGCGCCTTGCAATTGCCGGGGGCGCTGCGGCCCTCCATCGGTTTCGCTGGCAAGGCCGCAGCATTGTCTATTCACAGGACCGGAATAGGGGGACGCTCGCCCCTCCAGTTATGCAATTATGGCCGCGAGGTACGTGGCTTCCTCATAGTGAGACTGCCACCACCACTGTTATATGAACGACTAGTCAATTCGAGATGAGTGGCACCAAGGCGAGCTGTGATGGAGACTGCTGTCATGACGGAAAATGTGGCTCAGCCGCTATCGATCGCTATCGCTTTGTTTGACGGTGTGACCATGCTTGATGCCATTGGCCCGTACTCGGTTCTGGCCGGCTTGCCGAACAGTGAAATAACGTTCGTCGCGGAAGAAGTGGGCCCCGTGATGGACTCAAATGGCCGCATGGCAGTCGTCGCCCATGCGACCTACGGCGACATGCCAGATCCTGACGTGATCGTAGTTCCCGGAGGTCTCATCACCGTCTCGATGTCACGCGAGAGAACACACCCAATCATCGACTGGATCCGTCGAGCCCACCCGGGGACAACCCGAACGACATCGGTCTGCACCGGTTCGCAATTGCTAGGCGCAGCAGGCTTACTCAACCGCGTGCGGGCAACGAGCCACTGGTACGTGCGGGACACGCTCAGCGAGTTCGGGGCGATCCCCACAGACGAGCGAGTTGTCACCCACGGCAAGATCATCACCGCCGCTGGCGTCTCGGCAGGTATCGACATGGCATTACAACTGGTTGCCGATCTGCAGACCGACGAGATTGCTCAGGCCATCCAACTCGGCATCGAGTACGACCCTGATCCGCCGTTCAACGCTGGCCACCCTCGGTGTGCTCCGCAAGCGATCACCGATTTTGTGTCGGCTGGTTTCGGCGAGGCGATCAGTAGCGACAGTGCCCAATCATGACGCTCACCGAACCAAGCGCCGATCCGGCGCAGCGTCCGATGCCGGTTGTAGATCTCGACGCATTGATCGCTGCGGCCCATACCGACTATCGCCAGGCACGGCCACTCAGCCAGGCTGCCGATGAGCGCGCCCGTCAGGTCATGCCCGGCGGCAATACGCGCTCGGTCTTGGACTTTGCACCGTTTCCATTCCGCGTAGATCGAGGCGAAGGTTCGGAGCTGACCGATGTCGACGGGCTGCGCTATATCGACTTCTGCGGCAACTACACAGCAGCGCTGCTCGGGCATTCGCCCGAGCCGATCAAAGAAGCCATCGTCGCGGCGCTGGATCGTGGCTGGGCCCTCGGGGCGACCCATGAGAAAGAGATCGAACTTGCCGAATTGATCTGCGCCAGGTTCGAGTCGATCGAACAGGTGCGCTTCACCAACTCGGGCACCGAGGCGAATCTGATGGCGATCGGCACGGCATTGCATCACACCGGCCGCTCAACCGTCGGCGTGTTCGACCGGGCTTACCACGGGGGTGTGCTCGGATTTGGCCCCTCGATCGACGGACCGCATCACCCGTTAAACGTGCCGCACCAGTTCCACGTCGCACCGTTCGATGACCTGGCTGGTCTCGAGTCTTTGTTTGCTGACCCCGACCTTGGTTGTGTCCTCGTCGAGGTCGTACAGGGTTCCGGTGGCTGTCGCCCAGCGTCGATCGAGTTCCTGACCGAGTTGCGACGCCGATGCAACGAGCACGGCGTCGTGCTGATCTTCGACGAAGTCATGACATCGCGCCTCGCTCCCGGAGGGGCCCAGGAACGATTCGGCGTGATTCCCGACATGACCACACTCGGGAAGTACCTAGGCGGCGGCATGACCTTCGGAGCGTTCGGTGGACGTCGCGAATTCCTGGCTGCGTTCGATCCGAGCCAGGGCGGTGCGCTGACCCAGGCTGGCACGTTCAACAACAACATCGTCTCTATGTCTGCCGCGGTCGCAGCGCTGACCCACGAGCTCGCTGCCGAGCAGATCACAGCGGTGAATGACCGAGGTGACGATCTTCGCGATCGCCTGAACAACACGTTCAGCGCCGCCAACGCTCCGATGTGGGCAACGGGTGTCGGCTCGATGGTCTGTATCCACGGAGCTGATGATCGACTTGTCGAGCTCGTTTTCCACGCGGCCCTGAAAGATGGCATGTATGTCGCTCGCCGTGGTTTCATGGCACTATCCATGGCCATCACCGCGCAAGACTGCGACGCACTGATCGCCAGCGTCGACAACTTCCTAACCTCACTCAACCCACATCTGTGACACTCGTACCGCGAATAGAGCGGCCTGAGACTCTCAGATGTAAGAGTGCATCGTCATGACGACTTCACAAATCGTGGTGGTCATGGTGTCGGTCATTATCGGCGCAGTATTGAAGAGCACGAGTGGCATCGGCATGCCGTTCGTGACCATCCCCGCAATCTCGTACGTGGCGACGATCGAAGAAGCCGTCGTGGTCGGCGCCTTGCCAAACCTGGCATTGAACCTGGCTCTCGTCTGGGCGCAACGATCACACTGGCCCCGAACGCGAGACTTGGCCCGGCTCAGCGCGTTCGCATTCGCTGGCGGCGCAGCGGGCACGTTCCTGTTGGTGTCGCTTCCGGAGAAGCCGCTCATCGCCGTGCTGATTCTGGTGGTGCTTGGCTATGTGGTGCTCACGCTGACATCGCCCGAGTTCGCGGTCGACCCCGACACATCCCATCGATGGGCGCCTCTCGTTGGATCAGCGGCAGGCATCATGCAAGGCGCCGTTGGCATCTCGGGCCCGATCGTGGTGTCGTGGGTGCAGAGCCTTCGGCTTGATCGTGATGCTCAGATTCTGGCTGTGACCGTGCTGTTTGCTGCCGCGGGCGTATCCCAATTTCCTGTGCTCGTCGGCAACGGCGAACTCGAAGGGCTGTGGATCATCACCATTGCTGCTTGTGTCCCGGCCTTGGCCACGATCCCACTCGGCAGTCGACTCCGGGCTCGTCTGAGTTCAACAGCGTTCGATCAGTTCGTGCTGGCCTTGCTCGTCTTCTCCGCCATTGGACTGGCCTGGCGGACCTTCCTCTAAGCGGCGCTGAGTGGGTCGCCGCTGACGGTGATGCGATGCATGAGACGACGATGGCCCGGGTAATCGTTGAGTGCCCAATGCCACGTGCTGCGGTTGTCCCACATGGCGATTGACCCCACGCCCCAGCTGAACCGGTTGGTGAACTGGTCTTGACCAACATGCTCGTACAGGTACTGCAACAGCGGCGCTGACTCTTCCATTGTCCAGCCCACGAAATACCGGGTGAAGCCCGGGTTTACGTAGAGCAACTTGCGTCCGGTCTGCGGGTGCGCAATGACAACGGGGTGCGTGACATCGCCGACACCCTCTGGATTGCCCAACCGGTCGCCCATCTCGCGGCCGTATTGGGCTGCCTTACCAAAGACGTGCTCGTTGCTGTGCACTGCCTGCAACGACTCGAGCGTCTTCTGCAACCCAGGCGAGAGTGCCTCGTACGCGGCACCTACGTCGGCGAAACGGGTGTCGCCACCTGTTGGGGGAACCTCACGAGCGAGCAAGATTGATCCGCGGGCTGGGATTTGGTCATAGGTGTGATCGGTATGCCACGAGCCGCCGATGTTGCCTTCTTGATCGGCTTCCTTCAGCACCGTCGCGATCTTGGGGTGGGTATCGACGGCCTTGAAGAACTTGTTGACATCGATCTTCGCGAACCGTTCCGCGAACGTGATGTGGTCGTCTGGCGTGAGATCCTGATCGCGGAAGAAGAGCACGCCATGTTCGGCCCATGCATTCGCCAACTGCGTCGCGGCATCGTCGTCGAGTTCTCGGACATCGACGTCGCTCACCATGGCGCCAACTCGTTCAGGTGTAATCAGCATGGAACCACCCTAGATCTGGGTGGGTGGTGTGTGGTGTGTCAGCATTGGTCGGTGCTGATCAAACGAGCGGTCCTGGACCAGATCGAAGCTGGCGACCTCGACATCATCTTCCGCAAATGGCGCAAGCCAACCGTGAAGGAAGGTGGCCAGCTGCGGACTGCCGTTGGCATGTTGAACATCCTGGCTGTGGACAAAATTGCCAGGGCGAAGATCACCGCTGCCGAGGCCAGACGTGCAGGCTTCGAGTCCAAGGCCGCACTCGCGGCCGAGCTCGATAGCCGCGACGAAGGTGCTATCTATCGCATCACCCTGGAGCATGGCGGCGTCGACCCGCTGGTCGCACTGCGGGAAAATGCGAACCTGACGGCCACCGATATCGCGGAGCTCGCGGACCGGCTCGCTCGGCTGGACAAGGCATCGAAACGGGGGCCCTGGACCACCTCGTTCCTGAAGCTGCTCGATGCCAACCCGCAGGTGCGGGCGCCCGACTTGGCCGAAGGGCTTGGCTTAGACAAACCGACCTTCAAGAACGACGTGCGCAAACTCAAGGGCATGGGTCTGACAATCAGCTTTTCGCCAGGTTATGAACTGAGCCCTCGAGGCAAGGCCTATCTCCACACTCTCTAACAGCGCTGGCCGTGTGCAGCCAGGGTCGGGCCCCGCGTGCACTTGACCCCGTGCACTGGCTGAGAGCGATGATTGCAACGGGCCCGGCCCGCCCCTGGACCGCTGCAACGCCAATGAGTAGGCTGTAGAGACACGGCCGAATGGGCGATCCTGAGCCGATGACATCGTCGACGAGGACTTCGGACGTACGACGATGATCACCGTTCCGGATGCTGGCCAGATAATGCTGTACCAAGCACACCACGAGCGTGCCCGTGCCCTGCCCGACTACCTACGAGGATCTCACATGAGCGAAGGCCTAGCAGGCGAATGGAACGCCGCACCTAAAGAGATCGCTGAGTACTACAACACGTGGGCTACTAGTGGCGAGTATGACGATGATGTTGCTGGCTGGGGTTATGAAGCACCCGAGCGAGTGGCCGCCATGGCAGCCGAACATCTCCAGCTGCACCCGGGATCAGTTCTGGACGCGGGCTGTGGCACCGGCCGCGCTGGCGCAACGATGCGGGCAGCAGGCATTGACGACCTGGTCGGCGGCGACTTCAATGTCGCCAGCGTTGACGCGGCACGCAGCCGAGGCGTGTATCGCAGCGTCGATCATCTGGATCTAAACGACCGGCTCAATTTCGACGATGATCAGTTCGCCGTTGTGGTGAGCGTCGGAGTGTTCTCCTATCTCACCGATACGGCAGCAACGGTGCGCGAGCTGTTGCGCATCACCAAGCAGGGTGGCGCGATCATCTTCACGCAACGAACCGACCTGTGGGACGAACGCGAGTGCGACGCGCTCATTGCCCTATTGGCCGCTGAAGGTGCGTGCTCCGCTACAACATCGGATCACCAGCCGTACCTTCCACTTCACCCAGAATTCGGCGCCGAGATCGGCATCATCTACACCACACTCATCGCGAACTAGCAACGACAGCAGAGGTCCGCACTGGTGCTGTGTCTGGCAACGTTCGAGGTGTCGACGCCAGGGCAGGATCTTCGGTCGCTAGCAGGGTGGGTCCCCTGGTGAGATTTCGCAACGAAGCGAGCGGCGATCCGGTCCGGCGGAACGACGCAAAGGTTGTCTGACGCAGCAACTAGCGTCGGTTTGATGAGCGCGAAGCCCACCCTTATTGATGGCATTCATCTGATCGTCAAGCATGACTGCCCCACGTGTGTGCTGGTCGAACCGGTGATTGCGCAACTCGCCGCGAGCGATCTACAGCTCACGGTGTACAGCCAGGACGACCCCGACTTTCCTGACGTTCACGGTGTCGTCGACGACACCGACTTGGCTGTCTCTTGGCATCACAACATCGAGACGGTGCCGACCCTGCTGCGGGTAGAGGCTGGCGTCGAAACTGCCCGCATTGTTGGTTGGGAACGGTCGCAGTGGGAGGCCTTCACTACACAGCCGAACCTGGCGCCGGACATCGCCGGGTATTCACCTGGTTGCGGTTCTTTGTCTGTTGATCCCGATAATGAGGCCGAGCTGGCCTTCCGGTTTGGGGCAACACCGCTGCGCCAGCGTCGGGTAGATTTTGCTGCGGCCGAGGACGAAGTCGAAGCAATGTACGAACGCGGATGGTCCGACGGCCTGCCGGTGGTCGCTCCGACCGAGGAGCGTGTGCTGCGGATGCTCACCGGAACCGACCGGGACCCCCAAGACATCGTTGCCGTGATTCCACCGCTGCTCGAACCAGCCACCGTTGAGCAGGTGGCTATCAACGCGGTGATGGCGGGCTGTCGCCCCGAGTATTTGCCGGTTGTGCTTGCCGCCGTCAAAGCAGCATGCACCGACCAGTTCAACATGCACGGCCTGCTGTGCACGCTGTGGTTCTCTGGCCCCGTAGTCATCGTCAACGGACCTATCCGCCGGGAAATCGGCATGAACTCAGACAAGAACGCTCTGGGTCAGGGCAACCGAGCGAACTCCACTATCGGCCGAGCGCTTCAACTCGTCGTCCGAAACTTGGGTGGTGGCAAGCCCGGCGTCGATGGCATCGACCGGTCAGCTTTGGGCGCGCCATCCAAAGTCGGTTGGTGTTTTGCCGAAGACGAAGAGAACCTCCCTCAAGGCTGGCCATCACTGGCAGTCGAACGGGGCTTCGATGCAAACGACTCGACCGTGACGCTGTTTGCTGGCCACGGCCCAAGCGGCGCGATCGACCAGACATCTCGAACACCAGAAGACTTGACCCAGTCGCTAGCAGGACGACTCATTGCGACTGGGCACCCACACCAACCCAGCGAGGCCATGTTGGTGATGACACCCGAACATCAGAGGGTGTTCGCCGACGCAGGGTGGACCAAACAACAGTTCCGCGACGAACTTGATCCGCTACTCATGCTGGACCCTGCTACAGCGCTGGCCAGCATCAGTGGCAATGACGGTGCCGCAAAAGCAGGCCTGCCAAAGTTCCGGCCGGGCTCTCTGATGATCGTGCGTGCCGGCGGGAATGCTGGTGCGTTCTCTGCAATCATCGAAGGCTGGATCGGTGGGCACAAGGGCAGCGAGCCCATCACCGTCAAGATCTAGCGTCGTGTCCGGTTGTTCCGGTAAGCAATTCGGCGCGCCATCTGTATTTCTTGCGAGGTCGCGGGGTCAGGGCAGATTCGATCTTGCTCATAGGGGCGCGTGGTTCAAAACCTATCTTCAGGCATTGGTCAGGTTCTTTCGGGTGGGGTATGTCGCGTAGGGCGGTTGGTACGGGGCGACGCCAGCACGACCAGCTCGTCGTCGATGGTGCGGACCGACAGCGCTGTTGAGTAGACCTGAGACAGCAGGTTGGCGTCGAGGACATCCTGCGGGGGGCCGTTGGCGATGAGTTCTCCCTCGTGCAACAGGGCGAGCCGATCCGCGAAACGGGCAGCAGTGGTGAGATCATGCATCGCTGCGATCACTGTCAGCCCGTCGGATTGCCGGAGGTCGTCAACAAGTTCAAGGACACCAGCCTGATGGCCGATATCCAGCGCACTGGTCGGTTCATCAAGCAGGAGAAGCGGCGACTGCTGGGCGAGGGCCCGAGCCACGACCACTCGTTGCGCTTCACCACCGGACAGACTTGCGACTGCCCGTCGAGCGAACCGTTCCAGGTCCAGCCGGCGCAGCACACTCGATGCGATCTGATGATCAGCTCGTGACTCTCGGGCCAGCCATCCGAGGTGTGCAGTACGACCAAGCAGCACATACTCGGCGACGCTCATCCCGAGCGGCAGGAGTGGCGATTGCGGAACCAGGGCAAGGTCGGTTGCGGCGGGGGTGCGCCCGTCGCTCAGGCTGATCGTTCCGGAATGATCCGTCAGCCCAGCTATAGAACGCAGCAGCGTGGACTTGCCAGCACCATTAGGGCCGATCAGACCGAGCCATTCGCCGGCACCAACAGCCAGATCGACATGCGAGAGCACAACGCGCTTTCGGTACTCGACCGTGACCCCTCGACAGACGAGCGCGTCAGGCGCGCCGCTCATGCCTCGACACCCTTGCCCCGCCACAGCAGGAAGGCAAAGAATGGGGCGCCGACAAAGGCGGTAACGACACCGACGGGGAGTTCCGATGGCACGACCAGGGTTCGGGCGCCGATATCGACGAAGGCCAGAAAGGCGCCTCCAGCCAAGGCCGAGAGCGGCACGATGACGCGATAACTATGGCTCACCATCAGCCGAATCATGTGAGGCACGACCAGGCCGACAAAACCGATGAGGCCGCTAACCGACACGGCCGCAGCGGTGAGCAGGGAAGCTGCGACGATCACGATCATGCGGGACCGAGCCGGATCAAGGCCGAGCGATCGCGCTTCGTCGTCGCCCACTCGGAGCACGTCCAGGTGGCGTCGATGAGCCAGGAGCACGGCGCCGCACACGGCGACATAGGGCCCGAGCAGCGCTATCGCACCCCAGCCGCTCGTGCTGAGTTGCCCGAACAGCCAGGAGAGAACCTCTCTGGCTCGGGTCTCGTCGAGCCGTTGAAGGGCATACGTTTGCGCCGCTGAGAACAGCGCCGCCATGGCCACACCACCTAGAAGCAGCGTGCCCGGTGACGAGCCAGGTCCGCGGGCAATCGTCGCCGATGCCGTGACCGCCAGCAGCGCTCCGACAAATGCCGCCGCGGGGACAGCATCGAATGGACCCCACCCCAGATCGAGCCCGAACCCAAACGCAAGCACGGCACCAAACCCTGCGCCAGCAGAGACCCCAAGGAAATAGGGATCTGCCAACGGGTTCCTAAAGATGCCCTGGTAACTAGCGCCAGCCATGCCGAGCGACGCACCGACCAACATGCCGAGAACAAGCCTTGGCAAGCGGATCTGGAAGAGCACGCTTTCTTGTCTGATCGTCAATGACGAATCGAGATCGATGAGAGGTACGTGATCGAGGAGTGAAGACAACACGCCGGTGACCGGCAAGCCGGCCGCCCCGCTCGTTGCGCTCAAGAGCCCGACCACGATCAGCATCCCAATCGCCGACGCGACGGCGATCGGCGACAGCCGGTAGGCACCGCCGGTAAGCAGCTCGCGTTCCTCGACCAATGCCTCACTACGTGCAGGGGCATCGACCTCGGCGAACGAGTCGCTTGAACCGCCGGTGAAGGTCATGTCACGATCCGACCGAGATGGCGGCCACAGCTCGTGTCACGGCCTCGATGAACTGAGGGAGGCGGGGGCCCCACCGGGACGCAATATCAGTGTTCACCGTCACGATGGTGCCATTCTTGACAGCGGTGATCTCAGACCAGCCCGGTCGAGCGGCCAGCTCGTCGGAGGTGTACCCGACCTGGTCGGTGATCACGATCAGCTCAGGATCGGCGGCGATGATGTATTCCTCGGTGAGCTGCGGAAACCCAGCCTGATCAGCATCCGCCTCGTCTGCGATGTTCGTGGCGCCCATCTCGGCGTAGACCGACCCGACGAAACCGAATGAACTGGCAGAGTAAAGGCTGTCGCCAAGCTCGTGGTAGACCCGAATTGACGTTTCAGGAGCGAGGGCGTACGCCGCAGCGATCTCGTCTCGCATAGTCGCTATAACAGCCGCTGTTTCATCTACATGACCGGTTGCCACGCCCAGTGCAGCCATGGTCGCGTAGCCGCCTTCGATGTCCGACGGAGCCGGGCTGACTAGCACCGGGATGTTGAGTGCGGTCAGGCTTGCAATCAAATCGTTCGCGTCGTTGGAAAGCACCACGAAGTCAGGGTCGAAGCCAATCACGGCCTCGACGTTCGGATCGAAGCCAGAGAGATCGGTCACGGGCGCTTCGTCAGGGAAGTAGGAGAAAACGTCAACAGCGACTACCTGGTCACCGGCGCCGATCGCGAACAGGATCTCGGTGGCGGTCGGCGATAACGACACGATGCGCTCGGGTACAGATTCGAGTGTCCAGCTTCCGCCGTCGGACTCGATAGTGACCGGGAAGCCGCTCGCTGTCTCGACCGGCGCCTCAGGCTCTAACTCCTCCTGCTCTGCCTCGCGCTCTATATTCGCGGTACTTTCAACGGCGCTGCTATCGGAACTATCTGGCTCAGACCCGCCGCAGGCCCCTGCAATGAGCGCCAGCGCACTCAGCAACACGATCATCGTTGTTCGTAGTTTCATAAGACTCTCCTGTCGATCGAGGAAAAGACGCTCGAGCGACGGATGACGTCGTTCGAACCAACCCTAAAGTCCTCGAGGGTTACGTGGTTCGGTGCGCCGAATAACTTGACCGGACTCACTGTCGGCTAGCTCGAGAGCCAGACGACAGAACTACCGTTGCGGGACAGTGCCGGGATCTCACCGGACTTCATCTAATCGACGAGACAGATTCTATGGCGTGGGTTCACGATTCACATCGCACGGTCGAGCGCAGCGGGGTTCTCCGCACGCACCACTCCGTCTAGACAAAAGCTCGCGCAACCATCTACCACCACAGTGTCGCTCGGGTGGTGTCGAGAGCAACGGCCAAAGCCGTCCCCGGGTCTCGTCTACGTTCCTACTAGGAAAACGATTGGACATGGAATGTCGGAGCAGAAACTTGTATTGATCGGGCTCGTTAAGTCGCAGACCGTTCATGTTGTGGACGAGACCACCCCGCATCTGCCTGACCGGCGGGGCGACAACCGCATGGACAGCCTTCGCAACATCGTCGAAGACAGCGTTGCGACAGCGAGAGCGGTACGCCGCCCGAGTCGATTCCCACGAACATCCCAACCGAGCGTTTGCGCCGGCTCGTGGTGCACGGCCTGGCCGAACGGGTCCAAGGAATGGGTCGCCGAGTTGACTACTTCGTCACTCCAAAGGGCGAGTCGATACGCCCGGTGTTGCGTGCACTTGGCTTCCGCCCTCGGACTATCTGACAAAACCTGCAAGGCTGGAGGAGTGACCGGCATTCGCATCCGTCCCGCCCAGCCTGAGGACCACGAAGTCATCGTGGCCTGCGTCGACGCGGCGTACCAGGGATACATCGAGGACATCGGCGAGAAACCGGCGCCAATGCTCGACGACTACAAGTCGCTCATTCGTGCTGAAGCCGTGACGGTCGCCGTGGATGGCGACGATGTTGCTGGGCTCATCGTGATGTGGGCCCGACCCGACCACTGGTACGTAGACAATGTTGCTGTATGGCCAGACCGCCAAGGCACCGGTATTGGATCGGTGTTGCTCGCCCGTGCTGAACACGTCGCACGTACCGCTGGTTTCAACGAGATTCGTCTGTACACAAACGAAGCCATGACCGCGAACACGACGTACTACGAACACCGCGGCTACGTCGAAACCAACCGCTCGTCCGAAGCCGGCTACAACCGTATTTACTACACCCGCGAAGTTTCCTAACGCGGACTAGCAGGGTGCGCAAGAAACTCGCCGGGACCGCAGACCTCAAGGCTCCAAAACAGGGTTTCAGCGAGGGACGAGTCGAAAGCCGTGCTACCCGTTGAGGACACAACTCGCCGGGACCGCAGACCTCAAGGCTCCAAAACAGGGTTTCAACGAGGGACGAGTCGAAAGCCGTGCTACCCGTTGAAGCGGTCGTCCTCTGGATAGAGGTCGAAGCGTCCGAGGCGGTCGAGGCAGACCTCGACGCTCCATGGCAGCATTGTCGCTCCGGCTCGCGAGTCGCGGTAGGCCTGTTCGAGTGGTGATGGCCGCAGCATTGACCGGCCGCCCGCTATTTCAATTGCCTTCGATGCCAGCTCAGGAGCGCCCTGCATAGTCGAGACCATCGAGGTCCAGGCTCGCCGCAGAGAGTCGCGACTTGGATCAGCCGAGACTTCACTAAGCACTCGGTAACACAGCGCCTGGGCCCGGTCATAGGTCAGTTGCATGTCGGCCCAGCCGTGCTGTTTGATGTGGTTGTCACGCCGAGCGCTGGTGCCATGTTCACCCCGCAGATACGCGCTGGTGTAGTCCAGAATCGCCCGCATAAGCCCCAGATACGAGAACGAGAGCGTCATATAGAAGTACGGCCACCGCCATGCGGCTTGCTCGAACATCCCTGGCGGGATCCACTCGTTCCCTTCGGGCACGAAGACCTCGGTCATGAGCAGATTGCGCGAGTCGGTGCCTCGCATACCAAGTGGGTCCCAGTCGCCCTGGATCTCGACACCGGCGGCGTCGGCAGGCACACCCATTAGGTGCAATTTGTCGTCTACGTCGGACACACAGACCACGTTGTGAATATTCGCAGCGCCCGAGAGCGAAGCAAAGATCTTACGACCCGTCACCAGGTACCCGCCGTCGACCTTGGTGGCCTTGGTGGCAAACCCGCCGGTCGCCGAGGCCACAGTGCCTTCGCTGAAGGGCTGGCTATGGATCGTATGGTTGTTGATCACGCCGTGCCAGAGCTGCTCACGGCGAGCATGCTGGATGGCGCGCACATCGTCGGGCAGATCCATGTCGTCGGCGATTTGACCGACCATCAGAGTCGTCGCCACATGCATATTGAAGGTAAGCCCGGTTGTGGCGCAATGCCGACCGAGTTCTTCAGACGCGAGCGCATACGCAACAAAGTCGCCGCCCAGGCCGCCGTGGTCCTTGGGGATACAGATACCCAGCAAGCCTGCGTTCTTCAGGTCTTCCCAGTTCTCGTAGGGAAAGACAGCATCGCGGTCCGAGTCGGCGGCCCGCTTGGGAAACTCGACGGCCGCTGCAGTCATCCTTGCGACAATCTCGCGACGCTCCGGGGTGAGTAGTAAGTCATGCACGGTCCCAGTGTGGCATCGTTGAGGCATGCTCGTAGAACGGATCGAAGCCAAGTGGATAGAAGCGTTTGCCGAGGTGTTCCGCCTGTGCGGCGTGGAACCCGGCGATGACTGCGCCGTCCTTGCAGAAACACAGAGCCGAGCTATCAATATCGAGCTCAGCGAACTCGCACTGAAGCGTCTTGGAGCCAACGTCTTTCGAGTCACTATGCAGACCCCGGCACAGACCGCACCGGTAGCAATTCGGTCCACCGGAGCAAGCGATGCAATCGGTGGATCAGCCCCGGTGATCGCTGCGCTCTCCCAGGCTGCGCTCATTGCCGACTGCACGGTCGAAGGGCTTCTGCACGCGTCCGAACTGCCTCAACTTTTGGGCGCTGGTGCGCGAGTCCTGATGGTCTCGAACGAACACCCCGAAATCCTCGAACGCCTTGTGCCCAACCCGTCACTCGAGGCCAAAGTTAAGGCCGGCACCAAGATGCTGCGCGCAGCCAAAGAGATGCGTGTAACCAGCAGTGCTGGTACTGATCTGACGATCGATGTCGAGACCGCTCCTGCCGGATCAAGCTGGGGTTACACCGCCCGCCCCGGCACGATCGCCCACTGGCCCGGGGGCCTGTGCTTGTGTTTCCCAGCTCAGGGTTCAGTGAACGGCACGCTTGTCTTGGACGTCGGTGACGTCAACCTAACCTTCAAGCGCTACACCGATTCACCCATTCGCTGCACCATCGAGAACGACTTCATCGTCGATATCCAGGGTGATGGCGTCGACGCCGCGCTGATGAAGAGTTACCTCGAGGCATGGGGTGACCGCGAGGCCTATGCCGTCTCGCACGTTGGCTGGGGCATGAACCCCGCGGCGCGCTGGGACTCCATGGCAATGTATGACAAGGCCCAGACCAATGGCACCGAGTTGCGAGCGTTCGGCGGCAACTTCTTGTACTCGACGGGCGCAAACGAAGTCGCTGGTCGTCACACGCTGGGCCACTTCGATCTTCCCATGCGGGGGTGCACTATCGAGCTCGACGGCACAGCTGTCGTCAAGGCTGGCGTGCTGCAAGGCGAGCTTGCGTGAGTGAAGCCCTCCCCGAATATTTGGTAGTCGGAGAGGGACACTCGACGCTCGTTTTCCTGCACGGTCTGGGCGGCGACCACAACAACTGGCAGCCACAAATCGGCGAGTTCGCAAAGGACTACCGCTGCGTAGCCTGGACGCTGCCCGGGTATGGCATCTCACCGCCAATCGAAGCCCTGACCTGGCCAAGCCTGTCCGACATGCTGGCGCGGGTGCTCGACGATGTCGGCGTACATCGGGCGACCATCGTCGGCCTATCTATGGGCGGCTACATCGCACAACAATTCGCTGCCGATCATGGCGAGCGAGTAGACCGGCTTGTGCTCGCCGCGACGTCATCGCAGTTCGGCCGTGGCAGTGTCACATTCGCCGACAAGTTCTTGGCCGCTCGACTGAAGCCGCTTGACGATGGCGAGACACCAGCAGGCCTGGCGCGTCGTGTCGTGCCCTCGCTTCTTAGCTCAGACGCCTCACCCGAAACGATCGCGAACTGTGTTGCGTCGATGTCTCGCATCTCGAGCGACGCATACCGCGAAGCACTGCGCTGTCTGGTCACGTGGAACTTCACCGATGATCTCGGCGAGATAGACGCTCCGACGTTGTGCCTTGCTGGCGCCGACGACGCAACAGCACCGGTCGCTGCATTGCAGCAACTCGCCGACGGCTTGCCCGATGGCCGACTCGAGGTCATCGACAACTGCAACCACCTGATGAACCTGGATCGCCCCGCCGAATTCAACCAGCTCATTCGGAACTTTCTTGACGAGTGTTAGCTCCCTCGCGTCTGTGCTGGCTTCGGTGTGGAAGCTTCCGGTAGCGGCACCGAGAACCAGAAACCGGACCGCCCAACGAGACGAACGTCACCACGACCACCGAACGGCGTCCAGACTGTTGCGCAGCCAAGGCGCTGACCGCCGGGCTAGACGGATCGGGTTTATGGCTGCACACTATGAATTATGGAAACAGCCGCAACGGGTTCTGCTGACCTCGAAGTCCAGATGGAACGGTCCTTTGGAGGGCTAGGCGTCGAAGTCGATCGCAAGATCCCATGCATCGATCTGCACAACTTCGATCAGCGCCGCAACCAAATTGACGACGCCATCTGGCAGGCGTCAGTCGAGGTTGGCTTCTTCCAGGTCACCAACCATGGGATCGGTGCTGCTGACGTCGACCGGGCCTTCGCCCACGCGGCGTCCTTCTTTGCTCTGGACTCCCCAGACAAGGAAGCGGTCGCTCGGCCAGCTAACTCAAACTCGGGCTGGGAATCCATGACACAGAAGCGACCATCGACCGGCACCCTCGACCAAAAGGAGTCGTACCAAATCACGACTTCCAGAATGGACGAACTCAGCCTGTGGCCCGAGCCTGGGTTAGTGCCCAACTTCCAAGACGGACTGTCAGCGTTTGAGCAGGCGAACTGGGCCCTCGCCATGAGGTTGTTGGGGTGCTTCGCCCGCAAGCTTGGCTTCGACCAGGACTTCTTTAGCGTGGCTCACGATCCAGCATCGGATGGCTATCAAGCCACGCTTCGGCTGCTGCACTACTTCGCGCTCACACCCGACGAATCTGCCACCGGTCTATGGCGTGCAGGCGCTCACACCGACTACGACTGCTTGACCCTGCTTCATCAACGGCCTGGCCAACGCGGACTGCAGGTCTGCCCCGGCGCTGATGCCGACCCAGAAACCCGTGGTGACGCTCCACTGGCTTGGACGAGCGTCGAGCCAACCGACGGAACGATTACCTGCAATATCGGGGACATGTTGAAGCGCTGGAGCGACGACCAGCTCAAGTCGACGCTGCACCGAGTGCGCACTCCCACCGTCGACGAAGATCTCGGCGCCCGCTACTCAATCGCGTTCTTCGCCCAAGCAAACCGCGAAGCCATGATCCAGGGTCCCGAAAAACGCTACGAGCCCATCTCCGCTGCCGACTATCTCCAGCAACGGATCGACGCCAATTTCGTAGCATAAAGACCTGGGGCTAACCGGGATTCAGCTAGGTCCCTGCGTCGATAAGGCTGAGCAACGAGTCAACTAGCGATGAACGTTCGCCGCTCCACGGGAGCGGTGGCGATGGCTCCAAGTGTCACCGCGTCGAGCGCAACGAAGTCGGCCGGGTCGCCGCCCTGGAAGTTGACCGGCGTCGAACCAATCGCGATACGTGGAGCGTTGCTGACCCGGCCGTCGACAACTCGGGGCTCGTAACTGTCGAGCGCCACAGAGAACGCGCCCCATACGCCGTAAACGAACCCAGCGCCATCAGCACTTATGACCACCCCGGCGTCAGATTCCGGGCCGAAGATCTCAGAGTTGCCCAAGACCCAGTATGTCTCGGTCCCCAGTACGGCACCGCAGCATCGCTACACCTCATGACCCCATTGGGCCAAGACTTCGGCGCATGCGGAGTTCTTCACGGCATGGATCAGCGGGTGACGGCCTCGGTGGGTCGACGGGGCGGATGATGGCCTAACCGGTCCTGTGCACGCATCGTGTTTCCAGACAACGCCTGACTGGTTCGCCGCTTGCGGGTTGTAGTGACCTGATCAGCGAGGTACGCGGGGCAGTCGTGCGACCATCCAGGCTCGGCCGTCTGCCTCGTCCTGATCGAGGACTTCCAGGTGTCCAAACGCAGCAACAAGCTCACCCGGCGGAGCGCGAAACAGACCCGGCTCGGCACCAACTTCGCTGAGCACGGCGACCGCTAACACGCCTCCAAGAGCAAGCCGCTCAATCATTGGTTCGACCAGATTCTGACCTCGGAAGAGGTGGCAGAGAAGCACATCAACAAGTGGACCATCGGGCAAGCCAACATCGAGATCGACAACGTCGAACCGACACTGCCCTTGTACTTCATGTTGGTCGGCCAACTCGTTGGCGCTGGCAATCGCAATGGGAGAGACGTCTACTCCCCACACCGTGAGGCCGCGGCGGGCGAGCCAAACCGAGCCGACGCCGGGACCGCACGCAACATCGAGCGCAGTTCCGGTAGTCGGGAAGAGATGTTCCACGCCGCGGAACGCGTCGGGCGGATTCTCGACGTCGGCTAGCGGGCCCTCGGCGTCGGTGTATCGAGCGTCCCAATGGTCGCGATCATCCCTAGTCATGATTCGACATTAGTCCCGGTATCGATATCTGGCTGGCCCGGGCCGAAGAGTGGCTCGTTGCCAGTGATTGCGGCCCACCGTCGGGTGCCGTATTCAAAGTGCCACCACTCACAGTCAAGGACCACGAAGCCAGCCGACCTCATGGTCCAGTAGAGCCAACGTCGTAGTTCTCTGTCGATACCTTGCTCGCCCTCAAGTGCGTCGGCGCGGGCTCGGGGCGTAAAGTCATCGAACCCAGCGCCAAGACCGAGCGGCGTCTCGTCAAGCGTGAAGCTGATATCGACCGTGCCCCCGGTCAGGTGCGGTGGGGGCGTCGCTGGATCAGCATCAGGTGCAGAGACAAAGCCAGGAGGCAAACCTGGGTCGCCATAGGCAGCCTCGTACAACTCGGCTTGCAGCGGCAACGGTCGCCATGCATCAAACACGCACAACCCCCACCGTTCGGGGAGCCCTTCTGCTGCCACCACAAGACGTTCGAATGCAGACCGACGAAGCCAGGTGCCCGCACGAGCGTTCGTCCATCCGGCTTTGTGATAGTTGCCGAGTACGGCAATGCGAGGGTGTGCGATCTCGACAAACGGTTCATCAACAGGCTGGGTGACCCGCGGAAACGTAGCCGGCTCGATCAGCTCGGGCATCGATTGCTGAGCGGGAGGATGGACGCCACGTTCGTCACATAGGCAGCCGCCAAGCGCGGTCAGCATCGGTTCATCGAATCGTGGCACGTCCAGACGTTACGCTATTGCATGGCTCAGTTCCGTTTCCGGTTTACCTCGAACACCTTCGAAGAGACGGCGGCTTTCTATACCGAGACCATGGGCTTGCCGATCGTGCACTCGTCGCGCCCCACGGCCTAAACATCACCTTGTTCACCGTAGTAGGAGCCGAATCGTGAAACCCTCAACCATAAGCGCCGACGTCATCGTTGTCGGAGGTGGACACAACGGCCTCATTTGCGCCGCATATCTCGCTCGGGCCGGTATCAACACGCTGTTAATCGAGGCTCGTGACGAGGTCGGCGGGTGCGCCTCTACCGTTTCGGATCTTGGTGCACGCTTCAACGTCTGCAACTGCGACCACACCATGGTCCGCGCGATGCCCATCATCGACGAGCTCGATCTTGAATCCCATGGCCTGAATTATCTCGAAGCCGACGCCAGCATCGTAAATCTCTTCTACGACGGCGCCGAGCCTTGGCCGTTCTTTTCCGAGAGTGAACGGGTGCTCGACGCACTGAGTCTGAGTTACCCAAGCCAGGTTGCGGGATACCGCCGATACCTCGCTGACGCAATGCCCGTCGTCGAACTTGTCGTCGAAATGGCTCGCACAAAACCAAGCACGTCACGCATGGTCGCTTCGGCACTGCGACGTCGTGCCAGCGGTGCGGCGCGAATGCTCGACTGGTCCCGCCGCAGCGTCGACGATGTCTTCGCGGACTACTTCGATGATTGGCACATCACGATGCCAGCCATAAGCACCGGCCCAACAGTCTGGGGCGTTACTGGCAGTACACCTGGCACCGGGCTGGCCGCGACCTCCTATGCGCTGCGTCATCTTGTCAAGACCGGACGACCCGAGGGCGGCAGCGGCCAATTGACCGAGGCGACCCGAGCTAGCTTCGAGGCCGCCGGCGGTCAGGTGATGTGTGGTGCTTTTGTCGAGCGGCTCCTGATCCGCGACGGCCATGTACACGGCGTGCAGCTGACCGACGGAACCGAGCTTCAGTCCTCGGTCGTGGTCGCGGCATGTGACCCACAGCGGGTGTTTGTGGATTGGGTCGACGAGCCTCCTGCTGCCGCCAAACGCATGATTGAACGATGGCGAGCCCTCCCGGTATCTGATGGATACGAATCGAAGGTCGATGGAGTAATGGCAACACTGCCGCGTTACCGAGCCATCGGTTCTCTCGAGGCTCAGAACCCCGACGTCAATTTTATGGAGTCGACGATGGTGATCTCGCCCAGCCCCGACCAGCTCGAAGCGGCGCATGTCGGTCGGCTCGAGGGTCGCGTGGCCGAATACCCGACGATGCTTTCGAACATACCGTCGGTACTCGATCCAACGATGCGAACCAAAGCCGGTGACCATGTCTTGAGCCTCGAGGTGTTGTACACCCCGTACGCCCTCAAGGGTGGGTGGCCCGGTTCATCAGAACCTCAACGTTGGATCGATCGTTGGGCCGAATTGGTTGAACCCGGAGCGGTCGAGAGCATTTCGGCGTCGAGGGCAATGACGCCTGACCGCTACGAACAAGAATTCTCGATGCACCGCGGGCATACCCCGTCCTATGGCGGGTCGCCGTTGGTCGCACTCCTCGGCCGACAACGCGAGCTGACGCGCTACCGATCGCCGATCGCCGGCCTCTACCTCTCTGGCGCGGGCACGTTCCCTGGCGCAGGGGTCTTCGGTGCAGCAGGCCGAAACACTGCCGACGTTGTTCGCCGCGACCTCAAGGGCCCCCTTGGCTCGCGACTCAGACCACTACGCAACAAGGCAGGGGCTGTGCTCAACGCTCGGAGCAAGTCATGACATCGCCCCTGTCAACAACGCCAGTGTCAAAATTGCCGCTGTCAGTGAACCTGATGCCCGAGGCGCCCATAGCCGATGTCGTCGAACTCGCCATGTTGGCCGAAGACATCGGCTGCGCCCGCTGCTGGGTTTACGACGAAGGTCTGGTGACTCGCGATGTCTATGTCACATTGACCGCAATCGCGGCGAATACATCTCGAATCCCTATTGGGCCCGGCATCACGAACCCATTCGTTCGCCATCCTGGTGCGACCGCGGCAGCGATCGCGTCACTCGACGAGTTCAGCGGGGGGCGAGCATTCCTAGGCCTGGGTGCTGGTGGCGGACTGACGCTCGACCCGTTGGCTATCGAGCGGAACCGTCCCCTCACCGCAGTTCGGGAGATGGTCGACACATTGCGACGCCTCTTTGCACAAGAGCAGGTCTCGCACACCGGCCATGCATTCTCGTTTCACGATGCGCGACTTCGTTACGCCCGACCCGACATCGAGATCATTCTGGCCGGCCGCGGACCCAAGATGACCGAGCTTGGTGGGCGCGTGGCCGACGGGTTCAACCTGAGTTACATCCACAAGGACTTGCTAGGTGAGCACGCGCGCACGCTTCGCGCAGCAGCCCAGGGGCGGCCATTTCGCATCACGTACTCGACAATGATCGCGACCACTGAGTCTGACCTCGAGGACGCTCGGTCACAGCTCACATTTCGGCTGGTTGACTCGCCAGACCATGTCAAGGAACTCATTGGAATGACCCATGAAGATACCGACGCCATCCGGTCTGCGCTCAAGGCAGGCGGCCCTCGGGCGGCGGCTCAATTCGTTCATCTCGACTGGGTTGAACAATTTGTGATCAGCGGCACCCTCGCCGAGTGCGCCGCCGAGCTGGCTTTGCTGATGAAAACAAACGAGATCGACGAGTTCCAGCTACCGGTCCTCGAGATCGAAGGCGCAGCAGCCCTCATCGAACGCGCCGCCACTCTCTTCTAACCCCACGGACCGAACACGCTTGCCGGGACCGTCGATCCGGAAAATTCAAAACAGCGTTTCGTCAAGGAACGAGCCGAAAGGCGGACTACCGGAGTAACGGAGCGGACCGGGACCGCCGACCCGGAAAATTCAAAACAGCGTTTCGTCAAGGAACGAGCCGAAAGGCGGACTACCGGAGTAGCGGACCGGGACCGCCGACCCGGAAAATTCAAAACAGCGTTTCGTCGAGGAACGAGCCGAAAGGCGGACTACCCGGACTACCCGGACTACCCGCCGTGCCAGCGGTCGAGGTCATCGACATCGACACCGAGATGCTCCAGCGCGCGACCAACCGTATGGGTGACGACATCGTCGAGCGAGGTCGGGTCGTTGTAGAACGCGGGTACCGGTGGATAAATGAGGGCGCCAGACTCAGTGGCACGCTCCATCAACCGGAGATGACCCAAATGAAGTGGTGTTTCGCGGACCATAAGCACCAAGGGACGGCGTTCCTTTAGCGTTACGTCCGCGGCGCGCGCGATGAGATCGGCCGAGTACGAGTTTGCAATAGCCGAAAGTGATTTGATCGAACACGGGGCCACGATCATGCCTGCGGTCTTGTATGACCCACTGCTGATCGGCGCCGCAATGTCTCGCGAGCCGTGCACATGGTCGGCCAACAGTTCGACATCTGCCGGGGTGAGATCGGTCTCTACGCCAACGGTAATTTTTCCCGCCGATGACATGACCAGATGGGTTTCGATGTCATCGACGGCTCGAAGCATCTCAAGGGCCCTGATGCCATAGATCGCACCACTCGCACCACTCAGGGCGACAACGATTCGCCGCATCAGCGCAGGTACGAGCCCAGGTCGACAGGCGGGTAGGACACCCGTTCGCCGTACTCGCGCCGCTCACGTTTGTACGTGGCGTCAATGCCAACCTTGGTACTGATCCCTCGCTGGTTTGCAGTTGGATCCATCTCGTGGCCTTGGGCGAACGGCACCGTAAAGACATCGTCTTCCCAGTGCACCCGGTTGGTCAGTGCCCATTGGATTTCAGACGCTTCGTGCATGTCGACGTCTCGGTCGATCACGATCACGTTACGGATGTTGATGTGGGCCGCCAAAGCAGCCATAGCCAAGTTCTTTGGCGTTCCCGGATTGTCACGATCGATCTGGATAATGGCCAAGAACCCATTCCCGTATGGGGGAATGTGCACATCTGCTGTGGCATCGAGATGGCGCACAAAACGACGTAGCAGCGGTTCACGTGGCAATACGTTGCCGATGTAAATATGTTCGTACCAGCCCGGAATAATGGTCTGATAGATCGGGTCGTCGCGCCAAGAGATGCACGTCACTTCGAGGGTTGGGCTGTTCCATGGTTCGCCGTGATAGCCGTGGAACTCGGCCAATGGTCCTTCCATTTCCCTAACCGCAGGGTGGAGGAGCCCTTCGACCACGACCTCGGCTGCTGCCGGAATATCGATATCGACGGTGCGTCCCGGACAGACCTCGATACCGCGGCCCCTTATGGCCCCAGCGATGAACAGTTCATCGACCGGGGTCTTCACCCCAGCGGCAATCATGATCGCAGGGTCAAGCCCAATTGCCAGCGCGATCGGGAACGGAGCGTCTGGCTCATCGCGTGATTTCCAGAACGTCCCGACGTCTCGCCATTCGTTGACGTTGAACCCAAATCGATCGGGGCCGAGGCGCAACATTCGGTTGTAGCCCAGGTTGCCTCGCCCCCCAATAGGGTCTTTGGCCACGGTCACGGCGCCGGTGATGAAGGCTCCACCATCGCCACGGCTATGGGTCGGAATCGGGAGCATGGCCGTATCTAGATCGTCGCCCTCGACGTGGTTCGCATGCCATGCCGCTGTGTCGACCTGAACCGGAGCAATACCGTTCGCAGGATCGAGCACCCGCTCCATAACATCGATCACCTCATTGGGTTCACAACCCAGGGCAAGAGCAGCGCGCCGATGCGAAGTGACGCTGCCGCAGAAGATCGGCCATGTACTTCCCGTTGCGTTCTCAAAAAGGCCGGCGCCAGTATCGGTACGAGCCAACGAGGCAGCAACATCGGCCAGTTCATGCACCTGAGACACTTCGTGTTTGATCCGCGCCAGCTGGCCAGCCTCCTCGAGGGCGCTGATGTAACTTCGCAGATCGTAAATGTCTGTCATGTGAACTCCTTGACCGTGACGGGTGGAAGGTAAAGAGATCCGGAGCCCGCCCCCGCTGTCACACTAGGTGACGGGCCACGTCATCAACAGTTGAACGCCGGCCAGGAACAGCGGATCATACGGAAACGACCGAAGACTGTAGGGTTTCGATTGATCCGATTGTTGACCCAAATAAGGAGTCCTGATGGTGCAGTACGGCGTGTTTATCTTTGGCGCAGTGCCGATGCCCGATGCCGGGCCACATGACCCCCAGCCCAATCAACGCCGCACGTCAAATGAACAGGTGTGGGAAACAACCGAGCGCATTATTGATGTAGGCGTGCTGGCAGACAAACTCGGCTACGACTACTTCTTCTTTACCGAACATCACTTCCAGCACGAGGGTTACGAAGTCATTCCGAACGCCATTCTCGCTGGCACGGTGCTGGCCGAACGCACGGCGCGCATCAAGATCGGCGCTCTCTGTCATGTTGTGCCGCAGTGGCATCCCCTGCGGTTCGCCGAAGACTTCGCGTCGCTGCACAACTTCTCGGGTGGCCGAGGTGTGCTTGCGGTTGGGCGCGGCACCGTGCCTCGAGAAGCAATGCCACTCGGAGCAATCGTTGGCAGCACCGATGATCCGGTCAAGCGAGCGGAACAAGACGCGACCAACCGAGAAGCATTCGCCGAGGCCATGGACGTCATCGATCTGGCACTCAACAATGAGCGGTTCAAATACAGCGGCGACCACTTCACGTTCCCGCCCCCAGGTATTCCCGATCGCGGTTCAGTCACCGAAGACCTCACCCTCGTACCGCGCCCGTTAACCCCCTTTGAGACCTGGCAAACGGTCACCTCGCCTCCCACGCTAGAAGCGGTCGCCCGACGCGGATACGGCGGGGTGTGGTGGAATCTGCACCCCGATCTCATGAAGGCACAGTGGGAACAGTTCGCTGACTACTGGGCCGACGAACACGGTGAGACGCTCGCCCCTGGAGCGCAGCGCATGGTCGTCATGAACATCCGAGTTGGCGACAGCCGAGACGAGGCCATGGCCGCAGCCCGACCTGGCTTCGACGAACATTGGAAGTTTCTTGCTCCCTACGGGCGGACCAAAGGATTCCGAGGACCGGATGGAGGAATTCCCCCTGCGGACTGGATTCCAACTCTCGAAGACGCGATGGAACAAGGACTCGCTCTTGTCGGCACTGCCGACGAGGTCGCAAGCCAGCTGATGGAACGAATCTCACATGTGTCAGCCGAAACGGTGGCGTTCTTCCCTCTCTGTCTGGGCAATACCTATGACCATTACGAGGACCAGATTCGACGAATTGCCGAAGACGTACTTCCCAACGTCGTGCTGTGATACCTGTCATCGATATATCGCCGCTGCGCCAGCCGGCCACCGATGCCGAGCGGGCTCGCTGTACCGGCGCTCTGCATAGCGCGTGCCTCGAGACCGGGTTCTTCGTGGTGGTAGGTCACGGGCTCGAAGACCTCATCGAGGTCCTCTTCGATGGAGCTCGCCGATTCTTCGCGCTGGCGCAAGCTGACAAGGAACAGGTGCCACGACTCGATCGATACGGCTACGTGCCGCACTCATCTACCGCGATCGATACCAGCCGGCAGAGCACAAACACCGAATACCTCGACATAGGTTTAGCGAACGAAATCGAACTGCCCGAGCTTCCTGGTTTGGATTGCGCCGTGCGCAACTACCAGGCAGGGGCGCTCGGTGTGGGTTCAGCGATCATTCGATCGCTTGCGACCGCTTTGGACCTCGATCCTGGTTTCTTCGCGGCATCGATGGCGCAGCCACAATGCCGGCTGCGGTTCCTGCACTACCCGTCGGTCGAACCCCGTAACGATGGAACCTTGCCGATTCCGACAAGCTCACATACCGATTATGGCCTGATCACGCTACTAGCAACCGATGGCGTCCCCGGTCTTGAGGTGAGAACACTTGACGGTCGATGGATGCCCATCAACGTTGCAGCTGGCAGTCTGATCATCAACCTTGGCGACATGCTGGCGCGGTGGACAAACGATGTCTACAAGTCGACGCCGCACCGAGTTGTTGGTCCGGCCAAAGGCGAGCGCTATTCGATCCCATTCTTCGTCAATCCCGATCCTGCCACTGTGGTCGAGTGCATTCCCACCTGCGTTACCCAAACAAACCCGTGCCAGTATGAACCGGTCAGTGCGGGCGAGTTTCTTGCGATGCGCATCGACACCGAATCCGAACCCTACGTCGACCCTCATGAGGGTCCGGCGCGACGGGCAACCGCTTAACCCAGAGGTTTCACGCACGATGAGAGTTCTCAAGAACGCCCGACTAGTCGATGGGCGCACCGTTGATCTCCAGATAACTGACGATGGGATGATCAGTTCGGTCACGGCTGCGGGAACTTCTGTGACGACCGAGATCGATGCCGTCACGGATCTGGGCGGATGGCTGCTGTTGCCAGCGATGGCGGAACCGCACGCCCATCTGGACAAAGCCCTCACCGCCGAAATGATCCCCAATCCCAAGGGTGACTTAACGGGCGCCATCAACGCATGGATCGCGGCTGCGTCTGCCGGAAAGATCACCCACGAGGGCATCGTCGAGAGGGCCGTGTTGGCCATGGAGCAGCTAATGGTCCATGGCGTGACCGCGGTGCGGACCCATGTGAACGTCATGGCCAGCATCGGAGCGACGGCGGCAATCGCTGTGCGCGAGGCAGCGGATCAGTTCGACGGCTTACTCGATGTGCAAATCGTGGCGTTGTGCGGCAGCCCAATGACTGGCTCCGAAGGTGCTCCGACCCGAGCCGCGCTGGCCGCAGCTCTCGAGGCCGGCGTCGATCTGGTCGGCGGGTGTCCACACCTCGATCCCGATGGACCCGGTCTGATCAAGGTCGCTATCGAGGCCGCGACCGAAGCCGGCATCGGCATCGACCTGCACGTTGACGAGATGCTGGATCCGACGGTGCTGACACTGCGCGACTATGCACGGCAGGTCATCGACACCGGTTTCGAAGGGTTGGTGGCTGCGGGTCACTGCGTGACCCTGGGAATGCAGACTCCCAAAGTTCAAGCCGAAGTCGCCGCCGAGGTTGCCGAGGCCGGCATCGCTGTGTTTCCTCTGCCGCAGACGAACCTTTTCTTGCAGGGCCGCGATGACCCGACGGCGACACCGCGTGGTCTTACTGCCGTTCGCGCCCTACAAGAAGCAGGGGTACTCGTCGCTGCCGGTGGCGACAATGTGCAGGACCCGTTCAACCTTGTCGGTCGAAGCGACCCACTCGAGACAGCGGCGCTGATGGTCATGGCTGGGCACCAACTACCCGACGACGCATACGACATGGTGTCGAACAATGTGCGCACAGCAATCGGTCTCCCTGAGGTCCGCATCGAGGCTGGGTACCCAGCGGACCTGATCGCAATCGATGCCCCCTCGATTCGAGGGGCAATCGCCGATGCCCCGATGTCGCGCCGCGTGTTCCGGCAGGGCCGACTCGTCGCGTCTGCCCATCAGCAAACCTCGATTCACCGCGACGCGTAGCCCACTGAAGCACCTGGGTTGTGGCAAAGTGGGTGCAGAACGCGACGCGTTCGCTGTCGGACTGACCCGGAGGTACTGCCGACGAATCCCACAAACAGCCACCGGAGTCCTCGTGCGTTTGACTATCACTGCCGCAATTCACGCCCGTTGGGGCCATCGGGTCGATGGTCTGATCCACACCCACGCCTGGTCGGTCGAAGCGACGCTCGAAGGCCCAGCCGATTGCGACAGAGTCTTTCCAGCCGATGACCTCGAACGAGTCCTATCAGACTCCGTGGCGCGATGGCATGGCCATTACTTGACCACTGAAGACATCGGAGACTGGAAGGGTTACCAAGCGTTGGTCTGGGACCGTGAACCGACAGTCGAGGAAATCGTGCGTCGGCTCTGGAAACACCTCGACGCGACCGTGCCCGGTCTGGCCGAGGTTGCCCTGGTCGAAAGCACCGAATTCGACCGATGCCGCACGGTACGCCTTTCCGCCTAGAAGGCTTGGCCCGATAGGTAGGGCACAGAGGTCCGGTCGGACCCTGCCGATTCCTTGCCGCTGGACCCCAGGGCCCTGACCGATGTTCCCTACTGACTCGGCCCCTTAGGCAATGCTGCTACAGCTGCGGAAGTACGTCTTCGGCAAGGCGGTGGAGTTGTTCATCGACCTTGGTGTACGGATCACCAGGCATAGCGGGAAAAAGCAGCAGGTTCTCGACGCCACCAAGCTGTTCGGTGTACCAACTGATCTGTTCGGCAACTTCGTCGGCGGTGCCGACGATCCAGATCTTCTGCTCCATCGACTCTTCGAGCGTAGGAATAAGCCCGGCAGGCGCTGGCTTTCCGTCAGCCCCCATGTACCCCTTGCTCCAGCCATAGGGACCAAGGAACTTCCAGAATTCATCGTGTCCGTTACGGACTGATTCGATTGCTTGTTCATGCGTGTCGCCAACGTGGGTCGACAACACGAGTTGGCGATGTTCGCCCGCCGCTAGTTCGCGATCATGGGTCTCGGCATACACCTCGGCGAATCTCTCCCACCGCATCTTGACAAAGGAGTGGTGGTTGTTCCAGAAGACACCACCCCAGCCGTGCTTAGGGACCTGTTCGAGCGTGGGCGGTGATGTGATGGCTTGCCACACCTCGTATGGGTAGAGCGGTCGCGGCACCAGCGTGAGCTCATCGACGAAACCCCCTCGGTCGGGGATCCCTGGCGGTGGGAAGTCGTAGACATCGCCATGAAACGAGAACGTCTCGTTATCGAGGGCCAATCGGATGACCTGCATTCCCTCGTCGAACTGTCTGCGGTTGAGTTCGTCGGCAGCTGCCTGATCAGGATTGTCGAAGCTGCCGATCTTGGAGCCCATTACCTCGGCCTCGCGCGGCACCGTGCCTCGTCCAACGCCGAGGATGGCCCGGCCACCCGAGATGTTGTGCAACGTGGCAAAGTCTTCGGCCAGCTTGAGCGGATGCCACTGCGGCACGATGTTGAACGCCATACCGATGCGAATCTGTTCTGTGCGCTCGGCCAGGATCGCTCCAACGAGGATTCCGTTAGGGATAACTTCGTAGCCCTCGTACTGGAAATGGTGCTCGGTAAGCCAGAACGAGTCAAAGCCAAGCTGATCAGAGACGACGCCCATGTCGATGATCTTCTCGGTTGCGTCCCACATCTGCTGCTGACTGAACCGCCGATCGGTCGGCGCCGGCGGACCCGCTCCAGCGTCGTCCATCTCAACCCCGCCGAACAAGAAGATCCCAGTGCGCATGACACGACACTAATCGCAGTGGAGATTTACGCGTCATCCCGACTGCGACACTTCTTGGCTCCCCTCAGTAGCTGCCTAGATTCGGGAGTGCCAAGCTCAATGCACAATTGGTACCCGTAACATTCGCGCGTACTAGAGTGGGAGCTTGTTGCTACGGAAGGGGCCGGGGGTGGCTGAGAGCGAAATCGCGACCAAGGCGTTGGAGTTCAACGGGATCGGCATGGTCTTTCCCGACGGAACCGAAGCACTGAACAATGTTAGTTTCACGGTTGACCGCGGCGAGTTTGTAACGGTGGTCGGCCCGTCAGGCTGCGGAAAGTCAACGCTGCTGAAGATCGCCTCGGGGCTACTCGAGAACACATCGGGCTCGGTTTCGGTCGACCGCGAACGCATCGGGTACGTCTTTCAAGACGCCACGTTGCTGCATTGGCGCACCGTTCTGCGAAACGTCGAATTGTTCGGCGAACTTCACGACATTCCGAAAGCTGAGCGCCGCAAGTTGGCCCTCGAAGCAATCGAGTTGGTCGGGTTAAGTGGGTTCGAAAACCACTATCCCAAGTCTCTTTCGGGTGGCATGAAGATGCGTGCGTCGTTGGCCCGCACCCTGACCTTACGTCCGCCTGTGTTCTTGTTCGACGAGCCGTTCGGGGCAGTCGACGAGATCACGCGCGAACATCTGAATGAGGAGACCCAACAGCTCTTTCAACGCGAGGGTTTCGCTGGCTTGTTCATCACCCACAGCATCAGCGAAGCGGTTTTCATGAGCACCCGAGTGCTGGTCATGTCGAACCGGCCCGGTCGCATCGTTGCCGAGTTTGATGTGCCGTTCGAGTACCCAAGGTCACCCGACCTGCGCTTTGACCCTGAGTTCGCAAGACTAAGTGGCGAGGTCTCACACGCCCTTCGAGGAAGCCACTGATGACCACAGAGAGTCACGACGCGAAAGAAGAACCAGGCGCGCTGCCCGACGATGCGCCGCCGATCGCGTACCGGCTGAAATCGCGCCCTCGTGAGCTGGCCGAGATCATCCTGCCTCCATTCGTCGTCGGAATCGGCTTCATTGCGCTGTGGTACCTGATCAGTTATGGCCTGCTCGAAGAAGGCAGGAGATTCTTGCTGCATCCTCCACACGAGGTTTGGCAAGTTGGTTTTGCTGACTGGGACAACTTCTCAGAGATTCTCGAATCGCTATGGTCGAGCACCAAGGTCGCGATGACTGGTCTGGTTATTTCGATCATCCTCGGGTTCTTCCTGGCCACCATCATGAGCCAGGCCAAGATGCTCGAACGCGGCATCTTCCCGTTCATGGTGATGTTGCAGGCCATCCCAATTCTGGCGATCGTCCCACTGATTTCGTTCTGGTTCGGAACGGGTCAGAACTCTCGCATCCTTGTATGCATCATCATCTCACTGTTCCCGATCATCGTGAACACGTTGTTTGGGCTTCAGTCCGCCGAAAAAGGGACCCACGACCTGTTCACGCTGCACGGTGCCAGCCGGATGACACGGTTGCGCAAGTTGATGTTTCCCGCCGCCATGCCTGCCATCTTTGCCGGGCTACGCATCTCAGCTGGCCTATCGGTCATCGGCGCTATTGTCGGCGACTTCTTCTTCGGCAAGGGCAAACCTGGCATTGGTCAGCAGCTCAAGCAGTACGCAGCCCAGCTTCAAGGCGAAGAGTTGTTGGCAGCGGTAATCATGTCCTCGGCACTTGGTGTCAGCGTCTTCTTGTTGTTCGGCTGGATACAAACCCTCGCCATTGGTCGATGGCACGACTCGGGTTCTGCTGGTTCCTGACCGAACCAAAGATCTATATACATTCGCCTTTCCCTGGGAGGGGATATGAGAAATACCACCTGGCTCCGGTGGCTAGCAATCTTGCTGGCCTTAGGACTCGTTGCTTCAGCATGCGGCAGCGGTAATGACGACGATGCTGATACCGCCGATACGCCAACTGCGGTCTCAGATGACAGCAGTGACGACAGCGGTGATGATGACGCCGCCGCTGACGATGCTGCAGATGATGACGACGGCGGCGGTGACGTCGCTGCGGGATCTCTTGCGGGTGTATGTCCGTCGCCGTTGATTATTCAGACTGACTGGTTTGCCGAGGCTGAGCATGGTGCGCTGTATGAGTTGGTTGGCGACGATTACACCGTTGACGGCGACAACCTGGTCGTAAGTGGTTCCGCTCAACTCGGTGGCCAGGACCTGGGTATTGATATCGAGGTGCGTTCGGGTGGGCCCGCTATTGGGTTTGCTGCGCCACGGGTGCAGATGTACACCGATGATTCGATTCATCTCGGTTACACCACTACTGACCAGCAGATGACGGCGTGGGATGATCTGCCGTTGATTTCGGTGATTGCACCATTGGACATCAATCCACAGATCATCATGTGGGACGCCGACGTGTATCCCGATGTCAAGTCCATTGCTGATGTGGGCGCCGCTGGCATCACCGTGAACTTGTTCCAAGCCGGTGGTTTCCCTGAAGCATTTGTTGCACAGGGACTGTGGACCCAAGACCAGGTTGATCCGTCCTATGACGGTGGCCCGGCCCGGTTCATCGCCGAGGGCGATCTCGCCCAGCAGGGTTTTGCTTCGGCTGAGCCATTCAACTACGAGTTCGTGTTCGAAGAGTACGGCAAGGCTCCGGCTTTCCAGCTGCTTCATGACGCTGGCTGGCAGGTCTACTCACAGTCGTTGGGTGTTAAACCAGGCGACCTCGAAGAGCTGCGCCCATGCCTCGAGAAGTTTGTACCCATCGTGCAACAAGCGATCGTCGACTCGGTCACCAACCCAGCACGATCCAACGCAATCATCGTTGACGCAGTCGAAACCTTCGACTCGTTCTGGGCCTACAGCGCCGAGCTGGCCGCATGGTCAGTCCAACAACAGATCGACCTCGGTCTGGTCGGCAACGCAGGCGACGGCACCGTCGGCGACATGGACGGCTCCCGCATCCAAGCCATCATCGACGCCCAGCGAGCAGCTGGCATCGAACTCATCGACGGCCTCAGCGCCGAAGACACATTCACCAACGAATTCATCGACGACTCAATCGGCTTCTAGAGAAGTCCACCTTGCTTCGCTGCGGCTACCGACGTCTTCGACATCGACGGTCCCAGCGAGCAGGACTTGCTCCGGAAGCGGCTCATTAGAACAGTTTCAGTACACACGGGCCGGTGCGATATGCACCGGCCCGTTCATTTTTGCGAGGATAGAGAGATGGAAGTAGTAGACGACGGACGTGCCTATGGTCGCGAGGCTGGCACTTCGGACCACGAGTTGACCGATGTAGCCGCCGGCACACCAGCCGGAGAGCTGCTTCGGCGGTATTGGCATCCAATCGGCCGAAGCGACGAGGCCACGTCTCGGCCATCCGAGGTGCGCGTGCTCGGCGAGGACTTGGTGTTGTATCGCGATCTTTCGGGCAAGCCGGGTTTGCTCGAACCGCGCTGTTGCCATCGCGGCACAACGCTCTATTTCGGTCAGGTCGAAGACGCCGGGATCCGTTGCTCGTATCACGGTTGGCTGTTCGGTGCCGATGGCCAGTGCCTGGATCAGCCGTGCGAACCCGACCGCGGGCGCAACCGCGAGTCGTATCGCCAACCCTGGTACCCAGTCATCGAGTACCACGGGCTGTTGTTCACCTATATGGGTCCGCCCGACAAACAACCGGTCTTTCCTGTGTATGACATCTTCGACGACTTCGACGACGAAACCGAAGACATGGTAATTATCGACCACTTCGCCTTCGGGGGTCCAAACACTGCGCCGTGTAATTGGTTCCAGACCCACGAAAACGCCATGGACCCGTATCACGTGTTCATCCTCCACAACGCGATCAGCGGCCCACAGTTTGATCCAAAGCTAGAGATCTGGCCGAGCATCGACTTTCAACGGCATGAGTGGGGTGTGACCGCCACCCAAGACCGTCAACTTCCCGACGGAACCACGCTGCACCGCGTCACCGAAATTCGAGTACCGAACATACGGGTGATTCCCACTCCAACCCTCTCGGTGCTCGGGCGCACGAACAACATCTCATGGGCACTACCAATCGACGAAACCCACACCCGAGTCTTCGCTATGCTCCGCAAGCCGAAGGGTCGACCCGCACAAGGTTTGCCCGTATACGCCGGCGACAAAAGTTGGTTCGATCTGACCGACGAGGAACACCAGCGTTATCCCGGCGACTACGAAACCCAGGTTGGGCAGGGTCCGCTCACCCTGCACTCAACCGAGCGCTTGTCGTCGAGCGATCGTGGCGTGTCGATGGTGCGCCGCCAGTTCAAGGAACAGGTTCGGGTCGTGGCCGAAGGCGGGGACCCGGTGGGCGTGTCGTTCGACGAAGCGACTGTCGACTCGATCATTGCGGGCAACTACTTCATCGATAGCGACACCGATCTCTCGACAATCCCGATCGCCGAGACGTTAACAACCTGATCCAACGGCGAAACGCCAATCCCCTAACCTCACATCTATGACCCCACAGCATGACTATTTCAACCTGTGGGGTCACAGATCTAAGTAGGGTCGCTGGATGTCCACAATGGTGGTGCAGGCGCATCCGCTCGATGACAGTTACAACGCAGCCCTACTTGCGAGCGTGTGTTCAGGGTTAGACATCCATGGCGACGACTATGTGACCTTTCGACTTGGCGAAGGTGAGCGCCCGACTCCTGACACTCTCGCGGGCGTCGATCGGCTCGTGCTGGTGTACCCAACGTGGAACAGCGGTCAGCCGGCGATGTTGCTGGACTGGCTACAAGAAATGCTCGCCGCTCGAGCGTTCAGCTCAGTTGCACATCTTCAGATTGCGACGACGCACGGATCCAGCAAGCTGGTGAACAGTTTGCAAGGCAGCTGGGGCAAACGATTTCTTGGCGACCGGGTTCTTGCGGCCTGCAAGCCAGATGCAACCTTCGGATGGCACTCGCTCTACAAGATCGACCGCCGCACGCTCGACGAGACAACAACGTTTCTTCAAGAAACGACCACCTACTTCTCTAAGAGGGCTAGCGGGTAGGTACAGAAACAGTCCCGAAGATGGCTAACCCGCTGCCCAGCGGACCGTGGAAGCCAACCCTGTCTGCCAAACCCGCTACCAACGAGCTAATGCTTTGGTGACCTGACTCGTGACATCGTCCTCAGGAAGCACCGCCAGGTAGGTGGTCCGGCAGGTGCGCGCTGACATCATCCGTACGCCGCGTATCGCTGACCGCGTCGAACCACGTCGCCCGTGTGCCCAGTCGTCGCGTTCGGGACAATCGACGATCATGCCGACCCGGCGAACGTTCGAGAGCGCGCCGGTTACTCGTCCGGCCTTATTGAACGTAAACGCCACCTCGGGAATGAACACTCGCTCGAACCAACTCTTCACGCATGGAGCGATGGTTCCTTGTACGAGTGGACCGCAAACCAGGATGGCGTCGTGTGATTGCACAAGCGCGGCCGACTCGCGTTGTTCGGGCGTCACCAAATTATCAATTTCGTGATACGCACGGCGCTCGTCAGCGCTCAAGAAGTAACCGAAACCGGCAGAAATCAGCTCGAGCGCTGAGACATCGTGGCCTCGCGCTATGAGAGCAGCCTGGGCTGCACCAAGGATCGCCTTGTCGTCAGACAAATTGTCATCAGAAAACCCGCTGGCCAATAAGACCTTCACACCCAGAACCTACTTGTCGAGAGTCAGTCGGCGAAACGGGCACGAACGTGACCCCAGCGCTCACCACCATCAACGGTGATGCAGTCGCCTGTGATATTGCTCGCCTCGGCCAAGAACACGGCCGTTCGAGCGATCTCCGCTGGATCGCCCCATTTCCCCAACAGATTCCGCCTGGCCAGACGATCGATCTGGTCGGCATCGAATGATGTGGCCGGAATCGTCGGGCCAGGAGCGATCGCGTTCACGGTCACAGCGGGGGCGAGCTCGACTGCGAGCTGTCGAGTCAACGCGAGCAGTGCACTCTTGGCGACCGAGTGAGCGCCACGATCGGGCCAAGGGTGCCATGCCGAGAGGTCGACGATGTTGATAATCGAGCCCCGACCACGCTCGAGCATTCCCGGCGCAACCGCGTTCGAGAGCAGGTACGGGCCGTGCACCAGCACGTCAAAGGTGCGAAACCACCCGGCGTGAACATCGGTGGGGAAGGGTGTTGGTTCAAAGTAGGAGGCGTTGTTCACCAACACATCGATGGGTCCTGCAGCCGCAACCGCTTCGCCGACCGCGGCAGGAATCGATGCTGCATCTTCGAGATCTAATCGGATCGCATATGCCGTGCCGCCGTTGGCCTCGATCTCCGCGACCGCTGTTTGTGCTTCGTGGGCTGACGATCTGAATGTGATCACAACAGTCGCACCGCGTTCTGCCATTGCACAAGCGATTGAGCGCCCGATTCTGATTGCACCACCGGTCACCAGAACCGTCGACCCCGCTAAATCCATTGGCCGCACACTATGTCCCGGGCTCTTGGGTCCGCAACAGCTCGTCGACCGGCCTCTGCGCTCGAAGCTCGTACCGAGATTCGTCGCAAGTCGCACTACTCTCAGTCCTTATGGCACAACGAATGGCCCTGTACCTTCAGGACAAGCACGACATCGGCTACGAACTCGAGATCGCACAGTACGCCGAGGAAAAGGGATTCGCGGAGATCTGGCAGGCCGATACGCGCCTGGCTCGCGACTGTGTCGTGATGATGAGTGCGTTGCTGGCCAAGACCAGCCGAATCAAAATCGGCTCAGGTGTACTGCCGATCTACACCCGCAACGCAGCGGTGATCGCTGCGACGTGGAGCACGATGTGGGAGCTGGCTGGGCTCACCCCCGACGGCGAGAGCCGAGTCATGTTGGGTCTTGGCGCGTGGTGGGAGCCAATCGCAAGCAGGGTAGGCGCAGATCGGCGCAAGCCACTCACCGCAATGCGAGAGAACATCGAAGCGATTCGTGCCCTCTTCCAGATGGAAGAGGTCACCTACGAGGGCGAATTTGTGAAGCTTGACCGGGTGCGGCTCGACGTCGCGTACGGCGACACAGGGCCACGTGACATCCCGATCTATATTGGCGCCACCGGGCCCAAGATGCTGGAGTTGTCCGGCGAAATCTGTGACGGACCCGTTCTGAACTATGTCGTTTCGACCGACTACATCCGCGATGCCGTCGAACGAACCGCGGCTGGTGCCGCGAGGGCGGGAAAAACGCTTGATCAAGTCGATCGACCCGAGCTGTTGGCGTGTGCATTGTCTGACGACGATCCCGACGAAGCCGTCATGGTCGGCAAATCACTGGTGGCCTATTACCTGGGTACCGAACCACACATTGTGAAAGCGTCCGGTGCGGACCCTGAACTGGTCGAACGGGTGCAAGAGATCGTTGGATGGCCTGCAACCGAAGAGGACTATCGCCGAGCAGCACACCTCATCCCCGATGACCTGGTGCGCAATCTCATGGCGGTCGGGACATCAACTCAGTGCCTCGACAAGGTCGCCGAATACATCGACGCCGGAGTGACCTGTCCAATCCTGTACCCACTGATGCCAGACATCAAGCCAGTTGTGGATCACTTCTCGGACTGGACGCCCTAGTAGCCGACGGGACCGTCGTGAATTACCGGCGTGCGCTAGAGTCGAAGTAGATAATTCCAATTCGAATATGAGTCGTACTCAACCGGTGGCGCATCCTCGGGAGGGACGGTTCAGCAAGGAGCTTGGCGATGCCGAGCGTGCTGGCGTATCACCGGCCAACGACCCTCGACGAGGCGTCCGCCCTGTTGGCCGAACCAAACCGAAGAGCTATCGGGGGCGGCACGATTGTCGTGCCCGAATCTCGTGAGCAACATGAGGAGGGCGTCGAGCTGGTCGACCTGCAGGGCCTTGGTCTGTCCAACGTCGACGTCACCGCGACCGAGGTGCGGGTCGGGGCAATGGTCCGACTCAGCGACATTGCCGATGACCAGGCTATGCCGACGGTGTTGGCAGAGCTCGCGCGACGAGAACTGCCGAGTGCACTGCGCAATCAGGCCACCGTTGGTGGCACGGTTGCGTTAGCGGACCCAGAAAGTGTCTTCTTGGCCGGCCTGCTGGCCTATGGCGCAATAGTCCACTTCCACGGAGCTGACGCGATGACGTTGCGGCAACTGCTCGACGAGGGCATTGAGAAACGACTAATTACCGCAGTCTTGTTCGATCCGCGGGGTGACGCTGCATGGGCGGCGACCGGTCGCACGCCAAAAGACACGCCGATCGTGGCCGCAGTGATGCTTCGCCGCGACAATGGCGACCGAACTGTGGCGCTCACCGGGGTCGCCAATGTCCCAGTGCTCGTCGACGCCGACGACCCAACAGCGGATCTCGATCCGGCGCCCGACTTCCGAGGATCGGTCGAGTACCGACGACACATTGCGGCCGTGTTAACCCGGCGAGCGTTCGAAGGGCTCAACCAATGAACATTGCGCTAATCCTGAACGGCGCTGAAGTCAGCCTCGAATGCCAACCGTTCGACACGCTGCTTGCGGTGCTGCGACGCCAAGAGCTCATAAGCGTGCGCTACGGATCTGACACTGGCGAGACCGGTGCGTCCGCGGTACTCATCGATGGGCGATTGGTCAACACCGATTGCATGTTGGCGGCTCAGGCCGACGGCCACGAAGTCGTTACGGTCGAGTACTTCAACCACGCGGAGATGCACCCGATTCAAGCGGCCTTCGTCGCAACCGGCGCTATGCAGTCGGGCTATTCAACTCCGGCGACCATCCTTGGTACCTGGGCATTGCTACAGCAGAACCCCGACCCTTCAGAAGAAGCGATTCGCGACATGTTGTCGGGGATCCTTGATCGCGAGACGGCCTATACCAAGCCGGTCGAGGCAATTCAGCGGGCGGCAGCGGTCATGCGGGGCGAGACCACCGAACCATTCGGTCCGCTTATTGTGCCGACGATGACCGACGGCAAGAACGCTGTAGTCGTTGACCCGAACGACCCTGCCCCGATCGCATCGGCGGCCATACCTCGACTGGTGCCCTCAAAAGACGTGCCCGAAATGGCGGTCGTCGGCAAACCCGAAATCAAGGTCGACGCAATTCGTCTCGTCAAGGGAAACCAAGCCTTCACCGACGACTTCGAAGAACGAGGCCAACTGGTCGCGAAAGTGCTGCGCAGCCCGCACGCCCACGCCAACATTATCGATATCGATGACTCGGCGGCGGTGGCCCTTCCCGGTGTGCATGCCGTGATGCACTACAAGAACACGCCGCGTATCAAGTACGCATCCGGCGGCCAGAGCTGGCCAAACCCGCACCCTCACGACCAGGTCAGCTTCGACTGCAAGGTGCGACATGTCGGCGACCGCGTCGCCGCG